>MDSV01083220.1_pt1 | contig 48051 bp, 24 predicted proteins | sample 810851 | NCBI WGS metagenome assembly MDSV01 (sample SAMN05326640, study PRJNA326480) | marine metagenome | isolation source: seawater | place: Atlantic Ocean: North East | collected 2012
CGGCGGCGGCGGCGGCGCGCGGCGGCGCGGCGTTGTCGGCGACCCGGAAACCCTCCTCAAGCGACGACGAGTCGGATTCCGACGTGCGCGACGCGCCTCCCGCGCGTTCGCGTTCGTCGGGAGCCGTTCAGCCCTCGCGGCTCGGCGCGGACGGCGAATCGGAGAAGCGCGCCGCCGCCGCGTCCGCGGCGCTCCGGCTGATCAAGGAGATCGTCGACGGGTTCCGGGGGGGCGCGGGCGCGCGGAAGAGCGATTAGTAGAGACGCGATCGGTTTCGTCATACACGTATCCATCGCGGATCCGCCGCGCCGTCTCTCTTTTCTCGTCTTTCGTCTCACTTCTTCCCCCCCTTCTTCCGCGAGCCCTTGCTCGCGACCGCCATCTCCGGTTCGGGCTCGTCCCGCGGCTGGCCGTCGCCCATCTCCGGGAACTCGGCATCCGCCGCGCCCGCCGACGCCGCCGGCGGCGGCTGGACCTCCGCCGGCACCTCCTTGACCTTTTTCGGCTGGAACTGGTACACCGAGTAGATGACGTTGCGGCGGATCTGCGCCATCATCTCCACGAACAGGTTGTACCCCTCGAGCTTGTACTCGATGAGCGGGTCCTTCTGCGCGTACCCGCGCAGACCCACAGCCTGCTGCACGAACTTGATCGCCTGCAGGTGCTCCTTCCACAAGTTGTCCGTCTGCGTGAGCACGAAGAACTTCTCCGCCTCGCCCATCAGCCCGGGCTGCGCCGCCTCGACCTCCTCGCGCTTGGTGAGGTATGCGTCGCGCCCGCGCTGGACGAGGAAATCGCGCACGGCGTCGATGCCGCCCTCGTCCGCCTTCGCGCGCAGCGTGGCCTCGTTGATGTCCTCCATGAAGTAGCAGTACTGCGCCATCTTTCCGGCGAGACCCTCGAGGGGCCACTCCTCCGGCTCGACGCTCGGGTCCAGGTTGGCGGCGACAATGTCGTCCACGGTTTGCTCGGCGTACTCGAGCATGAGCCTCTGCAGATCCTCCGGCGAGGCGCTCAGCGCGCGGCGGCGCTCGAAGTACAGCTTCTCGCGCTGCGAGTTGAGCACGGCGTCGTAGTCGAAGAGCTGCTTGCGGATGTCGTAGAAGTACGTCTCCACCTTCTTCTGCGCCTGGTCCAGCGACTGCGTCAGCATGCCGGACTCGATGGGCATGTCCTCCACGCGGAACGCGCTCATCAGCGCCTGGATCTTCTCGCCGCCGAAGATGCGGAACAGGTTATCCTCCAGCGAGAGGAAGTACCGGGTCGACCCGGGGTCGCCCTGCCTTCCCGCGCGGCCGCGCAGCTGGTTGTCCACGCGCCTGGACTCGTGGCGCTCGGTGCCCACCACGTGCAGCCCGCCGATGTTAACAACCTCCGCCTTCTCCGCGCCCGTGACCACCTTGAACTCCTCCTCGACGGCGTTGAACGCCGCGCGCAGCGCGAGCGCCGCCGCGTCCTCGGTGGGCGCCTTCTCGCACGCGAACGACAGGCGCTCCTCCGCCTCGAGCGCGTCCACGGATCGCTCGCCCCACGCCTTCGCCGCGGCGTCCACCGCGTCGACGAGCAGCTTCTCCGTCTCCGCGGAGAGCTCGCACGGGTACAAACCATCCTTCACGCGCCACTTGTCGGCGTTGCCGCCGCCGAGACGTTTCTTCTCGAACGCGATGTCGCCCTCCTCGGGCATCACCACGCGAGGCATGAGCCGCTCGCGCACGCGCAGGCGCGCCATGAACTCGGCGTTGCCGCCGAGCAGGATGTCCGTCCCGCGACCGGCCATGTTCGTGGCGATGGTGACACGGCCCACGCGGCCGGATTGCGCGACGATTTCAGACTCGCGCTCGACGTTCTCGGGCTTGGCGTTGAGCAGCTCGTAGCCGATGCCCTCCTCGTCCAGGAGCTGCGCGATCTGCTCCGAGCGTTCCACCGAGGTGGTGCCCACGAGCACCGGGCGCCCCTTCTTGTGCATGCGCGCAATCTCTCGGCGCACGGCGTTCCACTTTCCGCTCTCGGAGCGGAACACCACGTCCTGCGAGTCCTCGCGCTGCACGCTGCGGTTCGTGGGCACCACCTGCACGGACAGGTCGTAGATGTTGTTGAACTCGGTGAGCTCCGTCTCGGCGGTGCCAGTCATGCCGCCGAGCTTGGGGAACGACTTGAAGAACGCCTGGTACGTCACGCTCGCGATGGTCACCGTCTCGTTCTGAATCGGCAGCCCCTCCTTGGCCTCCACCGCCTGGTGCAGCCCGTCAGACCACCGGCGGCCCTCCATCGTGCGGCCGGTGAACTCGTCCACGATCACCACCTCCTTGCCCTTCACGATGTACGACACGTCCTTGAGCTGCAGATCCTTCGCCTTGATGGCGTTGATGATGTACAGCGCCCACTGCGTGCGCGGATCGTACAGGTCCGAAACCTGCAGGAGCTCCTCAGCCGCCTCGTAGCCCTCCTCGGTGAGCAGCACGCTCTTCTGCTTCTCGTCGACGGTGTAGTGGAAATCCCTCTCGAACGCGTCCGCGATCTTTGCCGCCTGCACGTACCGCTCCGAGGGCTTGTCCGCCAGGCCGGAGATGATGAGCGGCGTGCGCGCCTCGTCGATGAGGATCGAGTCCACCTCGTCGATGACGCAAAAGTTGAAGTCGCGAAGCACCAGCTCGGCGGGGGTCTGCGCGAGGTTGTCCCGCAGGTAATCAAACCCCAGCTCGCTGTTGGTGACGTACGTCACGTCCGAGCCGTACCCCGCGCGGCGCTCCTCTTCGGACATGCCCGCCTGGATCAAACCGCACTCGAGGCCGAGGAACTTGTGGATCTGGCCGATCCACTCGGCGTCGCGGCGCGCGAGGTAGTCGTTCACCGTCACGACGTGCACCCCCTTCCCGGAGAGCGCGTTGAGGAACGCGGGCAGCGCGGAAACCAGCGTCTTGCCCTCGCCCGTGCGCATCTCCGCGATCTGGCCCTCGTGCAGGATCATGCCGCCAATGAGCTGCACGTCGAACGGGCGGAGCCCGAGCACGCGCGAGGACGCCTCGCGCACCAGCGCGAAGGATTCCACCAGGAGCGCGTCGAGGTCGGCGCCATCTCGCGCGCGCTTCTGCAGCTCCTCGGTCTTCGCTCGCAGTTGGTCATCCGACAAAGAGCGCATGGACGGCTCCATGGCGTTGATCGCGTCCACGCGCGCCTGGTACCGCGCCTGCGTCTTTGCGGAGGGGTCGCCCTTGATGGCGCCCTCCACGCCCTTCTTGATCTTGTCGAGGAACGCGTCGCAGCGCAGCGCGGAGCCGCGCGAGGCCGGCCGGACGGGGGCACGAGGCGCGCCCCGCGCCTTCGCCGGCGCGCCGCGCACGGCATGCCGCGCGGCGAGGCTGGCGGCCGGGACGGAAGCGGCCGCGCTCATCGCGCCGGGCTCGGTGGAGGCGGTGCGGCGTGTCGGGGACGGCGGAGATCGCTCGCGGAGACGGCGCCACCGGTGAAGGATAGAATGCGCTGTTCCTCTGACGCCGGCGCGGCGAGAGGGGGCGGTAAGGCGGCGGGGGCGCCTCGGGGGTCTCGACCTTGAGTCGAACGAACGCGACGAGGACGGTGTGCTCGGATGGGAGCGTTGTCGTCGGTGCGCGAGACAGAATGGGCGGCGGCGGTCCACGTGTCGAGCCAGAACGCGCCACGACAGCCTCTTAGAAAAAGAAGGATATGAGATCTTGGTTGGTTCGACTTTTCGTAAAGTCGCGACTGGTGTCTGTGTCACAAATATGATTCTCCCCCAAATCTGACTGAATGTCCATACGCGTCGGCATGCCATTTCGTCAGCTCGGCCGCCCGGCGTCGGGCAAAAAGCAACCGTCGGCTGAATACTCGCTGACACTGTGCCTCGCGCGGGACGTCTGTCCCTCGCGCGGGACATAAGATGTCTGCCGCCCACGCCGCGCGCGCGCACGCGACGCCCGCGACGTCGCACATCTCGTCGCGGCGATCGAGCGCTAGACTTGTGAGGGGCGCGTCTTCCACCTCGGCGTGCCCGCGTTCGAAGCCGGCCGAAGATGCGCTTCGCTGCCGCGCCACCTCCGCGACGGGCCCCGCGACCGAGCGCGAGGTGTTCCAGGACGCGGAGGACCGCGTGATTCGCCTCGCCACGACGCTCAACGCGTACGAGCACGTCGCGTTCACCAGCCGCGCGACGAACATGGGCACGTACGTGTACGAGCAGCTCGCGCTCGTGCCCGAGCGGTACCGACACCTCCTCATCGACGAGCTCACCGATCGCGGCTTGACCAACTGCTGGTTCATCGCGGGCTTGCTGTACAAGATCAAGCTCGCCGAGCGCGAGGCCACCGGCCCGATGGACATCTCCAACGACCTCGAGGCGTACCAGGAGCGGCTCGACGCGCTGAACGAGCGCGTGGCGCGGGCCGGGCGCGGCGAGACGAGCGCGGAGGACGCAAGCGTCGATGACGACGATGACGACGCGTTGGACGTCGGCGACGCCGGCGACGCGTCGAGAACGATGCGCGCGAAAGTCGCGGCGGCGGCGGCGCGCGCGGGCGTGCAGGTGTTCGAAGGCCGCGCCGCGAACGTCCCCGGCGGCCCGTTCGTGAACCGGTTCCAAAAGGTTTTGTATCCGTCGCCGACGGACGACACCGGCGGCACGTGGCACGGTCGCGTCGTGTTACGCAAGCCGCGTTTTGTCGAGACGGTCCTTCCGCTGTATTTCCGGTCCAACGACACGTTGGAGCGGTTCCTGACGGTGCCCGCGACGGGCGAGGCGTGCGACTTGTCGCTGGACTACCAGAACCCGCCGTACCTGGAGAGCGACATGCCCCCTGACATGGCGTACCCGTCGCGGCGCACCGCCGGCGTGGCGGACGCGCCACTCGACGGCGCCGACGGCGATCGCGTCGACACGAGCACGTGGTGGCCCGTCCCGAAGCTGCCGCCGCCGCCGTTCGACACGCTCGTGGACTACCTGCGGCCGCTCGGGCCGGGGGTGTACGCGGGCAAGGGGTGGCGCGGAGGCGGGCGCGGGGACGAGTTCCTGACGTTCCTGTTAGTGCGGAGGTTCGACGTGACCGAGGAGGACCTCGAGGCGGGCGACGCGTAATCGTTTCACTTGAAAAACGAAACCTGTGCTTTTGATTTTCACGTCGTTCGACATGACCGCGCATCAGATCCGCGACCGTTTCTCGGAACGACCCACTCGGCCGCGAGAGGCTCGGACGCAGACGGCGGCGCGACGGGCGGCGTCGAACGAGGCCGATGCGCGCGCGCGCATCCGCCGCGCTGGTCCTCTTGACCCTCGGGGCGTTTCTCGTCCGGGTCTGTCCTTCGTCCGCGGACGATCGCTCCGCTTCGTTCGGCGGTGGGCACCCGAGCAGCCAGGAAGCGGTCTCTCAGGAGCGGGACGTGTGGGGCGCCGCCGTGGACGCGCCGTGCTCCCCCGAGGCGCCGTGCGTGCACCTGGTGCCGCACACGCACCTCGACCCGGGATGGCGAGACACGTTCGAGGGGTACCACCGATCGTTCGCCTCCAGGATCCACCCCTCCGTGGTCCTGGCGCTCGCGGCGGACCATCGCAAACGGTTCGCGTTCGCAGACATATCGTTCCTCGCGCGGTGGCTGGAGGAATCCGGAGACGCGCGCGTGCCCTCGACGTGCGCGTACGACCCGAGACGACCGACGAGTCCGCGCGATGTGACGGTTCTCGACGCGTCTTGGCGACCCGAACGGCGCGGCGCGCGCGCCGCAAAAGCCTTCGCGGCGGAGAAGACAGCGTGTCCGGAGACGTGGTCGGCGCTTTGTCGGCGCTTGGTCCGCGAAGGTCGCCTCGACGTCGTCGGCGGCGGGTGGGTGAGCCACGACGAGGCGACGACGCCCGTCGATCTGGCAGCGGCGCAGTACGACGAGGGCATGCGCACGGTCCGAGCTCTGTTCTTCGAGGAACAGACCGATCGCCGATTTGACGGCGACGACGAGTTTGCGGACGCCGACGTCGCGGAAGCGAGCGCGACGGCGTGGCAGATCGACCCGTTCGGCCACGCCGCCGCCACGCCCGCGATTTTGGCGCACCTTGGGTTCGAGCGCGTCGTCCTCAACCGCGTTCCCGCGGCGACGCGCGCGCGTCTGATACGCGAGAACGCGCGCGAGTTCACTTGGACTTCGAGAGACGCGTCCGAGAGCGCGTCGGACTCGGCGGCGCCGCGCGAGCGTTCCGTCGCCGCGCACGTGCTGCGCGCGCACTACAACGTGCCTCCGGAGCTGGACTTCGAGAGACGGCGCGTCGTTTTGAACGCGGACGGGACGTTGCGCGCGGACCTCGTCCGCCTCGCGGCGGCGGCGTTACTGAAAACGGCCGAAGCCGCGTCGCAGGGCGTGCGGCACGGCCACGCGCTCGTTTTGGTCGGGGACGATTTCCGGTTCGCCGACGCCGCCGCGACGTTCGACGCGTGGCGCGACGCGCTCGCGGGCGCGGAAAAGTCTTTTCCGCGCGCCGCGCGCAAGCGCGACGCAGTTTCGCGCGCGCGCCGCGTCGGGCCCGAGCGTCTCGAACCGGAGACGGAACCCTCGGCGCCGCGGTTCCGGTGGTCGACGCCTCGCGAGTACTTCGCCGCCGCGAACGCCGCGACGCGGGCGTTGGCGCCGCCGACGCGGCGCGGCGCGTTTTTCCCGTACGCCGATAACTTCCCCGCGTCCGAGAACGCCTGGGTGGGCGGCTACGTCGCGAGGCGCGCGCTGAAGGACGCGGTCCTCGAGGCGGCGACGAGCGCGGTGGTGGCGTCGTCGCTCGCGGCGTCTCTTCCGCGCGCCGAAGAAGGCTCGAACGCCTCGCGAGGCTTCGCCGCGAACCTCGCGCGAGACGTCCGAGCCGCTCGGCGCGACGGGTTTTTGGGTCTGCACCACGACGCCATCACGGGGACGTGTCCCGCGCACGTCGCGGAGGACACCTTCAGGATCGCGAGCCGCGCGGTGACGGCGTCGAGGCGCGCGATCCGCGCGGCGGCGACCGTCGCGCTCGAGTGCGACGAGGAACCCGTCGCGGATGTCGCCGAAGACGCGTCCGACGCGTCCGGCGTCCCTTTCCTCGCGCGCGGCGGCGACGCCTTTGCCGTGCACAATCCGCGGGGCGACGCCGCGGGCGCCGCGGTGGTCACCGTCCGGGTCGCGCGGGGACTCGCGCTGGTGGACGCGCGCGACGCAGAAAGCGCGCGCCGTCGGACGCCGCTTCCGACGCAGAGCGCGTTCGGTCCGGGGAAAGGAGACGCGCGCGGCGACGACGGCGACGCGAGCGTCGTCGTCGTCGCCGCCCCGCCGCCGCTGGGCGTGACCGTCGTCGTCGCGGTCGATCGCGCCAGTCTCGAGACCGAGGCGTCGCGCTCGGGGTTGGCCGACGCCGGCGCTTCCGCGCGCGAGCCGACGAGCGCGCTGCGCCCCGAAGACATGGGCGTCGCTTTCGACGCGACGGGAGCGACGATATCGTTTACCGCGGGAAATGGAGAAAAGGTCTTCGCGCGTCTCTCGGCGGCGTCCGTCGCGTTCCCGCGCGACGAGCACTTCGGCGACGGGCCTTACGTCTCGCGGTCGGCCGCCGCGCACGTCTTCGTCGTCTGGGTGGGCTCTGTGCTCGGGTACGTCGTCGGCGACTGCGTCGCGCGCTGCGTCCTCGCGGCGCGCGCGCGCGCGACGGGGAAAACCGCGTCGCGCCGAGGCGCTTTTTTCACTCAAAGAAAACAAAGGCGACGGCGCGAAGACGGCGTCGTCCGCTCGTTCTTCGTCTCCCTCGCCTCTCGCTCGAGGCGCCGGTCCGCGCTTCGCGGGTCTCGCGGGACACGGGTCGACGAGGTGGACGACGCTCCCGCCTTCATGTCGGACGACGACGACGACGACGACCCGAAGAAAAAAGAAGACGGGTCGCGTTCGCGCCGAACGTCGACGTTCGGCGCGAACGACGTCGATCGATTCGGCGAGGCGCGCGTCGCGTGCGCGTTCGCCGTCGGCGCCGCGTTCCCGCTCTTCGTGTGGTCGCCCGGACTCGTGTCGCACGTGGCGTACCGCGCGCTTCTCGACGCGGGGCTCAAAGGCACGGGCGCGTTCCTCACCGTGGGCGCGCCCTTCGGGGCGGTCGCGAGGGGCGCGAGGGCGTTGGGGGCTCCGGCCGCGCGGATCCCGCGAAGCGCCGCGGCGGCGCGCGGCGCGCGCGGCGGCGACGAAACGGCGGGACGTCTCGTTCTCGCCCGAGTCTCTGTCGCGCGCGAGTCTCTGTCGCTCGCCGCCGCGGCGACGTGCGGCTTCCTGCTCGTGGCCGTCTCCGCGCCTTGGCTCGACGCGCGGCCTCTGCTGGCGCGCGACGGCGCCGAGCCCGCGTGCCGCCGCGGCGCCGTGTTTTCCGAGTGCGCGCTCGCGTACGGCGGCGGCGGCGGAGCAGACGCGCGCGAACCCTCCGCGCGCCTCGTCGTCCGCGACGTCTTCGTCGACGGCGATTCGTCTGTACCGCAGCGGCGCGTCGAGTGGGTCGCGACTGCGCCGTCGGATTCCGAAATCGTCGCGCGCGTCGCGTGGCGCGTCGGGAAAGACGCCGAGACGCGAACAGACACGAAAGTATCAGCGCTTTTCCTGGACGACGGCGTCGGCGGCCACGCGGTGTTACGCCCGCCGAAGCTTCTCGACGCGTTCAGAAAAGGGTGGTCCGTCGCGGCGCGCTCGGCGCCGTCCGGGCGGTTCGTCGCGTTCGAGCTCGGACGACGCGAAGGAAGGAACCCTTTTTCGTCGTCTTCGTCGCCTCGGCGCGGAAACCTTTTCGGGATCGTCTTCGAGCGCGCGGGAAGCTCCGCGTTTCTGGGACCGTCGTTCGCCACCTTCGGCGTGCACCGCAACGCGCTCTCGGACGACGGCCACGGGCTCGGCGCGCACGAAGGACAAGGGCGCGCCGGTCGACGCGACTTGTCCGACGCGCGGCCCGGGCGCCTGGCGTTCCGGCTCGTCGCGCCGCGCGCCGTGTTGAGCGAAGGGTTTGAACAAAGCGAGGGTTCGGGAACCCTCGCGAACGTCTCGGCGTGCCTTCGGCGCGTCGCCGCGGCGGTCGCGAGGCCCCCTGTCGCCGTGCGCGTACCGCGCCGCTGCGGTCGGGCCTCCTGGTCGCCCTTAGCGCAGCCGGCGCCGTTCGAGACGCGCGTCCTGCAGACGGACGCGGCGGAGCGAGAAGACGAAACAAACGCGTCTTCCTCGTCGTGCGCGCTTCGGTTCCGCGTGCAGAACATCGGGTCGGGGGCGATGACCGCCGACGGGCTGGCGCGCGCAGTGGGCGGGGACGTTGCGATGGACCCGCCCACGGTGATGCCGGGGGGTCTGGCGTACGCGCGATGGGACAGAGCGTGCTGAGCGAGCGTCGGAAAGAGTCAACCCGTACAGTAGCTGCGTCGACCGCGGCAGTTTTTTTTTCGCGTCTCGAACCGTCGAACGCTGAGACGGCGCGTGCGCGCGTCGATCTCACGGCAGCTCCTCGGCCGAGATGACGTGTGCGCTCGTGTCGGGCTTTCGACTCCGAGCGCGTCTTCACGACGTCACTCCCCCCCGCGCCCCGTGGTGATGTTGGCGGCACGCGGTGCGTGCCGTCGGGCGTCCTCGCGATGGATCGCGGCGCTCGGCGGCCGGCCCGACGTCGCCGCGGACGCCGCGGGCGCGCCCGCCCCGCGCTTCGGCGCGCCGGAGCCGGGACCTCGCGATCGGTCTCGCGCCGGTCCCCGCCGCGCGTTCGCGGCGCACTCCGCGGCTTTGGGCGAGGATCTCACCGAGGACGACGAGGTTTTCTCGAGGGTGGACCCCTTTTCGCTCGTGAAGGACGAGCTCGGCGCGATCAGCGAGCGCATGCGACGCGCCGTGACGTCCGAGGTGCCCGCGCTGAAGACCGCCGCGGAGTACTTCTTCCGCACGGGATCGGAGGGCAAACGCGTGCGGCCGACGGTTTTGCTGCTCATGGCGAGCGCGCTGGGGGAGGCGCCGATCTCCGGGGGCTCGTCGAGCGGCGGTGACAAGCCATCAGAGAGCTTCGTGGGAACGCCGACGGACGCGAACGCGTTCGCGATGGAAGACGCGCGCGTGCCCGATCACGCGCCCGCGCACGTCGTCCCCACCGCCACGAGGCGGAGGCAACAGCGTTTGGCGGAGATCACGGAACTGATTCACGTCGCGTCGTTGCTGCACGACGACGTCATCGACGGAAGCGCGACGCGGCGCGGTCTAAAGGCACTCAACCTGGAGGTGGGCAACAAGCTCGCCATCCTCGCGGGCGACTTCCTGCTCGCGCGCGCCTCTGTGACCCTCGCGTCGCTCAGAGACGTCGAGGTGATCGAGCTCCTGTCGCGCGTGCTCGAGCACCTGGTGACGGGCGAGGTGATGCAGATGACGGCGCGCGCCGACGACCTGGTCAGCTTCGAGCACTACACCCGAAAGACGTACTTGAAGACCGCTAGTTTAATCGCCAACTCGAGCAAGGCGGTCGCGATCCTCGGCGGGCACGCCGGTGACGGCGCCGTTTCCGAGACGGCGTACGCGTACGGGAAACACCTCGGCTTGGCGTTTCAGTTCCAGGACGACGTGCTGGACTTCACCGGGAGCGGGTCCATCTTGGGGAAGCCCACTCTGGGCGACCTGCGGGAAGGCATCGCGACAGTGCCCGTGCTGTTCGCGGCGGAGGAGTTCCCGGAAATCCGGGACCTGATCGGGAGGCGGTTCAAGAAGGAAGGGGACGTGGAGCGAGCCGCGGCGTGGGTGAAGCGGTCGAGCGGCATCGAGAAAACCAAGCGCCTGGCTCGGCGGCACGCCGCGGAGGCGGCGGCGGCGATTGACGCGCTGCCGCCGGCGGACAAACAGGGCGCGGGACTTGACGAGGGAAGGCGCCAGACGCAGCTCAAGTGTAGACGCGCGCTCAAGGAGCTCGCCAGGGTGGCGGTCGAACGAATGAAATAACGCAGTCTTCGCCGGCGGCGCGTGATCGCTCCCGCGCCTCGTCGCGCGCGCGCGCGCCGACAAAAAAAAGCAACCCCTCACGCCTCTCACACGTCAAGGACGCGCCTCGTGGTCCCCCGCGGCGGTCTGAACCGCGTCTGCGTCTGCGGAGGTTCGAGCCGCCTCCGTGTCATCCAGAGAATCGTCGAAAGCGTGTTTGCGCTTCTCCCCCACCTCGTCCCGGCGCTCGCCGTCGCGCTCGGCTTCCGCCGCCTCTCTCGCGCCTCCCCCCGCGCCCGCGTCCGGACACGGCCGGGTCTCCGCGTCTCCCGCCTCGAGCTGGCGCCGCGCGCGCTCGCGCCACCGCCGCACCCTCGTCTCCACCACGAACGTCGCGTCGGGGTCCGGCGCGAGGTCTATCGGCAGATGCGGCATGTCTCGCGCCGCGTTTTCATCCCCGACCGGTCGGTCCGCGAAGAAATCCGGAGACGTCCACACGTCCACGTCCGAGAGCTCGGGGTCGAGCTCGGCGGCGGTCGCGCCCAGCGCCGCCGCGCGCTCGGCGGCGTCGCGCGCCTCCGCCTTCGCCCGCGCCTGCTCGGCGTCGAGCATCAGCGCGGCGGACTTCGCCAAAGACGCAGCTTCCGCCGCCGCCGCCGCCGCTGCCGCCGCTTCGCTCCTCGCGCCGCGGAGCGCCGCCGCCAGCTCGAGCGCCGCCGACTGATCGACGGCGCGAACCGCGCGCGCGAGATCGCCTCCGCCGCCGCCCGCGCCCGCGTCCGCGCCCGGCGCGTTCGCGACGGGCGCGGAGGCGTCGATCAGCGCGACGACCTCGCGTTCGGTCGCGGCGTCGAGCGGTGGTCGGTCAACTCGGTCGACTCGGTCGACAGGCGCGGGCGCGTCCAACAGCGCCGACCTCTGTGACGTCGACGGACCCGCGGCGGGCGCGCCGTCGAGCGCGCCCTCCGCCTTTTCCGCGCCCGCCGCCGATCGCTCCGCCTCCGCCGCCTCCGCGCCCTCCATGGCCTCGAGCTCGCGCCGCACGGCGAGCTCCGCCTCCGTGACGCGCGCCGCGGCTTCGACGGCCGCGCCCCGCGCCACCAGTGCTTTGTTCGCGAGCGCCTTGGCGACGGACCCGCTCGGGTCGTTCGGGTCGCGCCGCGTCGCGGCGACGTCGAACTCGTCCTCGCGCTCGACGTACGCCTCGTTGTCGTCGAGCTCGACAAAGCCCGGCTCGAACGCGCTCCACTTCTCCGCGAACGCGCGGCTCCACACGTACATCACGCCGTTGCTCCCCAGGACCACGAAGCACGCGCGCGTCGGGTGTGGCACGATCTGCGCGACGCCCTTCGACGCCTCCGCGCCGACGGCGACGCTCACGACCGATCCGCTCTCGCGGCGCCAGACGTGCAGTTCGTGCGCGCCCCCCGACGACGCCGCCGCCGCGAAGCGCGCGTCGTGCGAAAACGCCGCCGCGCTCCATTGGCCGCGCGACGCGGCGTGGGCGAAGACGCGCGAAGGACGCAGCACACCACGCGGCGCGTGACTCGTGATCGGTCGGCCGTCGCCGTCGACGTCGTGCGTGACGTCGTGCGTGTTCGTTCCGCCCGGAACGTCGTCGTCGTCCGCGCGCTCGGCGTCGAGCGCGAACGCGTTGACGACGAGCGGCGTTTTCGTTCGCGCGCGCTCGACGTCGTCGTCGGCGCCGGCGCCGCGCTCGTCCACGTCGTAGGACGCGACGGTCCGCCCGTTGTGAAGCACCAGCAGGTGTTTCCCGCAGACACTCAGCTCGAGCCGTTTGATCAGCGCCGCGTCCGGGACTTTGCACGCCTGCACGATGTCCCCGGTGGCGGTTTCCACGACGGTCACGACGCCGCGCGCGCCCGCGACGAATGCGTGCGCGCCGGATTTGGAGAAGACGGCGTGCCCGGGCGCCGTGTTCCTGTGCGCGACGCCGGCGCTCGGGATGCGGCACACCAGACTCGGCACGTCGATGTCCCCGGGCATAGTCGGCAGCGGCGCTCGCCGGCGGCCGCGGCCCAGCGCGAACGTCATCGGGCCGTCGTCGCTGGGCGCGGCGAGCGCCAGCGACGCGTTGGTCGGGGAAAAACGCGCGTCGTGCAGGGGCGCGTCGAACGTCGCGCGGAACACCGTGTCGCTCTCGCGGACGTCCCACACGGTCACGGAGCCGTCCGCGCACGAGGCGATGATCTTCGTGCCGTCCACTGACCAGTGCACGCTGAGAACCGCGGCGCCGACCGAGCTCCGCGGCGCCGACGCGTCCGGGCCTGGGTCCGCCGACGCCGACCCGCCGCGGGGTCTCGACTTGGCGTCCGCGTCGCAGAGCTCGCGCGCCAACGACCGGGTCTCGAAGTCCCAGATCTCCACCACCCCCGCGGCCGTGCCCGCGGCGAGCAGCGTGCCCCAGCGGTTGAACGCCACGCACGTCGCGCGGCCGCGCTGAAGCGACTCCTCCAGAACCTCCAGCGCGTGCGCGTCGGCGGCGTCGGAAGGGCCGCCGCCGCCTCCGCTCGACGCTTCTGTTTTGATTTTTGTAGTGCGCGACGACGAACGACAAGCGCGGGGCGTCGATCCGCCGGAGGGAAGGTGCCGGGTGAGCGCCGAGGAGAGGGCGGGCGCGTCGGGACGCAGGCACGGCGTGGGCGCGACGCGCCGCGTCGGCCGGCGAGCGGGGGAGGGGGGGGGTGACACGAAGCGGAGCGCGACGCTCGCCGCGCGTCGCGAGGTTGCGGAAAAGACACAATCGGCGGATTCGAGGGATGACGAGCGGTCGCGTGCGTCTTCGAGCGGTTTGAGGACATCGCGCGAGCGATCGTTGACGCGGAGTTCGACCTGGGGGGCAACAAGGCGACGCGCGCGCACCTTCGATCCACAGATCCATCTCGGCCGCGGCGTCGCCCGCCGTGCCTCGCACTGAGTGTCGCTGAGACGGCGTTGCAAGAAAAAGCGCCGGCGACGTGACGTGACCCGGTAAGCTGAAGTCGCGAAAAAGAGGGTTCACTTCTTGGACTCCAGCACTCCGAGCCCGCGCTCGGCAGCCCTCCGAGGAGATTCTTCTCCGGGGTTGTGCCGCGATGAGCTCGAAGTTCGGCGACACCGGCGGCGGGCGCGGCGGGCGCGGGAAGAAACGTAAGCTCCAGGAGCAACAGCAAAGAGCCGCGAGGGCGCTGGCGATCGAGCGACCTGTTCTTTTACCGCAATCGGCGGTGTACACGCGTCTACTGGATTTCGAGCGCGAGGTGGACGCGCAGCTGGCGCGTAAGAAAGCCGAGGTGAACGAAGCTTTGAAGCGCGTGGACCGGGAGACACGGACGCTGCGCGTGTACGTGTACAACACGTTCAAGCCCGCGACCGCGTCGGCCGTCTCGGAGACCCCGCACGGGGAGAAAACGGAGGTGGATCCCGCGTCGTGGACGCTGCACGTGCAGGGCCGATTGCTCGAGCCGGGCGAGCCCGGCACGGTTGAAAAAAACGCCGGGACGCCCCGACCGACGACCGACGGCGCGGTGACGGACGCGCCGAAGTTCGGGGGCTTCCTCAAACGCCTCGTCGTGAAGATTCACGCCAACGCGGACGACAAAGACGGAAGCGAACACACGTGGGACGCGTACCTGGCCGATCCGCGCGCCGCGCTTCCCGACGGGTTCGAGATCAAACGCGTCGGCGAGGCGGACGCGCGCGTCTCGATCACGCTGGAGATGAACCACGAGCCTCCCAGGGTGAAGCTCGCGCCTCGGTTCGAGGCGCTGCTCGGGGTGACGAGCGTCACCACGAAACCCAGGCTCATACGAACGCTCTGGCGGTACGTCGAGGCGCACGACCTACACTTCAAAGACGATCCCGCGTCGGTGACGCTCGACGCGGCGCTCGCCGGCGCCGCCGCGGAGCCCTTCGCCAAAAACGATACCGATGGCATCACTGATGGCATCACTGATGGCATCACTGATGGCATCACTGATGGCGTTGATGACACTGACACGACGTTCTTCACGAGCGGAAACGTCGTTTCGTTCGACGCGCTCGCGCGCTTCGTGTGCGCCGCGCGGACGAGGCCCGAGCCCCCGATCGCGTTCGAGTACGTGGCGCGGACGCGCGGGCGCAAAAACCCGACGGCGCCTGAGTGCGTCGACGTCCTCGTGGACGTGCCGCTCGGGGGATGCGAGCACGTCGCCGGTATGGGCCCGGTCGACGCGAACACCGGCCGGCGGCTCAACGGGCGCGTCCCGCCCACGAGAAACCACCCGTTCGTGGACCGCGCGATCGAAGCGGACGTCGCGGAGGCGGCGAGGTGCGACGCGCGCGCGCGCGCGGGCGTCACGAAAATCGCCGCGCACGCCCGCCGGCGAAGTTTTCTCCTGGGGTTCGCGAACGCGCCCGGCGCGTTCGTGGACCACGTGGTCGCCGCGCAGGCCAGGGACGCGCCCGTGGCGCGCGGCGACGGGAGCACGCGCCGCCTGGCCACGCGCGGGACGGAGATGTACAAGCAGCCGTGGCTCGACGAAGCCGCGACGCGGTACGTCGCCGACGCGAAAAGCAAAAGGTGAAAAGGGACGAGTACCGCGCGTGTTCATATCTCAGGGTGAGACGTTTCGCGTACAGACAGCGCGCGTGCTGTCTATCGACACACCGCGGTTTCATCGCCGCCGGCGGAGTGCGTCGAGGCCTCTCGCGAGACGCGCGACGCGCGTCGACCGCGATCGAACGCGCGACGAGACGGAGCGTCGTTTTGTTGTATCCGCGCGCGGGCGATTCGCGAATCGCCGGCGTCTCCGGCGTCCGGACGCGCCGCGCGTCAAAAAGTCGCTCGCGGAAACGTCTCCTCTCTCTCTCGAGGCGGGCACGAACGATTTCTGTTTGCGCTCTGGTGCCGTCACCAGAGCACCTTCTTGAAGGAGTGCATGTCGTGCACGCCCCCCTCCTTCTGCGCGGCGCCCGTCCTGGTCTCCATGCGCATGTCCCCCGCCTCGCGGAGCTCCGTGGCGTGCGCGTTGGACTTGGCGCCCATGTCCTGGAACCCCTGCTTCACGCCGTGGATCAGGTACGGCACCATCTTGCACACCGAGCCCTTGTCCTTGACCGTGCCGCTCACGCCCTGCGCCACCTTCAGGTGCCCGCTCTCGGACAAGTACCGCGTATCCGACCCCTTCGCCATCGCGTCCAGGCTCCCCATCCCGCGGTACTTCTTGACGCGCGCGCCGTCGGGCGCGATGAAGTACTCGCCGGGCGCCTCCGCGGTGCCCGCGAACATCGAGCCGCACATCGCCGCGCTCGCGCCGAGAGCCAGCGCCTTCACCACGTGGCCCGAGTTTTGGATCCCGCCGTCCGCCAGGATCGGGACCCCGAACTGCGCGGCGAGGCGCGCGCACTTGTACACGGCGGTGGCCTGGCCTCGGCCCACCGCGCACACCTCCTGCGTGGTGCAGATGGAGCCGCTGCCCATGCCCACGCGCAAGCCGTCGGCGCCAGCCTCGAGCAGGCGCTTGGCCTGGGCCTGCGTCACGACGTTGCCGGCGATGACGTCCACGCTCGGCACTTCCTTCTTCAGGAACTGCACCATGGCGATCTGGTACGTGCTGTCGCCCTGCGACGAGTCGAGGATGATGGCGTCCAGGCCCTCCGCCGCCAGCGCCTTTGCGCGCGCCTTGTCGCCCTCGCGCGTCCCGACGGCGGCGCCGCAGAACAAGCGGCCCTGCTTGTCCACGGTGGGCGCGCCGGGAGGGGGGCGGAGCATCTTATCCTTCACCGAGCTCCGCGTCATGAGCCCGACGAGCTCGCCCCGCGCGTTGACCACGGGGAGCTTGCCTCGCTTCGACCCTACCAGTTTCGTCTCGAGAACGTCGACGGCGTCGGCGGCGTCGCCGACGAGCAGACTCGCGACGGGGGTCATGACCGACGCCACCGTCGCGGCTCGGTTCGACACCAGCTCGTGGTCGCGGCTGGAACACAGACCCAGCAGCGCGCCGCCGACGGCGCCCGTGGTGGTGACGACGACGCTCGTGAACCCGCGCCGCGTCTTGAGCGCGTCCAGGAAGGAGAGCGGCGTCTCCGGACCCACCACCTCGGGCCTGGTGACGTACCCGAGCCTGTGCGCCTTGACCGCCTTGAGGTTGGCGATCTGCTCGCTCTCAGTCATGTTGTAGTGCAGGAAGCCGGCGCCGCCCACCGAGGCCATCGCGATGGCCATGTCCGCCTCGGTCACGGTGTCCATCGGCGACGACACGATGGGCGTGCGGATGGTGATGTTGCGCGTGAGCTTCGTGCGCAGGTCCACCGCGTCCGCGGCGAAGTCGATGTGCCCGGGGTGGAAGATCACGTCGTCGTACGTGTAGCACACACCTAAGGAGACGTGCGATGGCGCGAGGAGGCCGCGGTGGGAGCGAGGGACACGGGACGGTTTAGGGTGAGCGCTCGATCGGAGAAGAAGCGCGACGGCGCGGTGTGGGCACGTCGGGTCGTTTCAAACGCGGCCGATCGTCGGCGGGGCGGCGGACTCGCGCTCGACGACGCACCCTGGCCGAAGAGCTCCGCGGCGCTGAAGCCGTCGACGTCGTCCATGGTGATGCCGGAATCCGGCTTGGCGCGTTTGTTCGTCATGAAGAGCGAAGCACGCGAGAGGGGACCGCGCGACGGTGGAAGGAAGTGGCGCGCGCCGCAACTTCGGTCGTGGAAAAAAGCGCCACAGTTGCGTTTCAAAACGAAAGTGCAGCGGCGAGCGGCCGTGCGGCCGAGCGCCTTCCCGGCCTTCTCCCGAATTCAGATCAGTGGAGTGGCAAGTTGCGAATTCGCGACATAACTGGTATTCGTACACACAGTCTGACAAAACGAGCAAATCGTTTTTTTCCGACTGGATTTGCCATCGAGAAAAAAACCAAAGCTCGATTCGATTGCCTCCGCCTCGGCCTCGGCTCGCGCGTTTGGCGAAAACCCTTACTTATTATTTCCCGTGCATCCGGACGGCCGGCGAGCCCTTTTACTGCTGCGCGACCCCCCCATCCGAGCAAGATGGCGGTCGGCAAGAACAAGCGCATGTCCAAGGGCAAGAAGGGAGGCAAGAAGAAGGCCCAAGACGTCTTCCTCAAGAAGGAGTGGTATGACATCAAGGCGCCCTCCATGTTCTCCGTGAAGCAGGTCGGCAAGACTCTGGTCACTCGCTCCGCTGGTACCAAGGTGCGTCCCGGACTCGCCCTCCCCCGTCGCGCACGAGGCGCGACGCCACCGCGCGGCCGCGCGTGTTGACGCATCGAGACACTGTCGCGTCGTTCCGCGCCGCGCGAACCGCATCGAAACGACGTCGTGGTGTCCGCGCTGCGTCTCGTGCCGCGCCGACCCCGACTGCGGATTTTCTCTTCCGCGACGCCGCGGTGGTAGCGTGAAAGCCCCGCGACCGTCCGCGCCGAGCTGGACCCCCCGACACGAGGCTGACCTTCCTTCCCACCCGACGACGCAGATTGCTTCCGATGGCCTCAAGGGCCGCATCTTCGAGGCGTCCCTCGCGGACCTCAACGCGGTACGTCCGCGATCCCGGAACCACCGCCCGCGCGCTTTCGCATCTTAAACCCTACCGGCGACGTTGCCGCGTCGGGATGGAGGTTTTTCTCGCTTCGGGCCGCGGCGTCGATCGTGCGCGCGACCACGCGGCGCCGTCGACGCGATCGGCGACGCCGGCGTCCCTGAATCGAAAGGCGCCGTGCCTGGCATTCGCGCGCGTCCTACGCCCTCGCGCGTTTCCCCTCGAACCTCTCGACTCACCTTCGCGTCTCGCTCTCGCCGCCCCCCCGAATGGCGTCGACGCCGCAGGATGAGGATCAGGCTTTCCGCAAGATGCTCCTGAAGTGCGAGGACGTCCAGGGCAAGAACGTGCTGACGAACTGGGCCGGCATGGACTTCACCACGGATAAGCTCCGCTCGCTCGTGCGTAAGTGGTTCTCGCTCATCGAGACGTTCGTGGACGTGAAGACGACGGATCAGTACACCCTGCGCGTCTTCTGCATCGGCTTCACCAAGCGCCGCATGGACCAGGCGAAGCGCACGTGCTACGCGCAGTCCGGCCAGATCCGCCAGATCCGCAAGAAGATGAACGAGATCATCACCCGTGAGGTGTCCACGTGCGACCTCAAGGAGAACGTCCTCAAGTTCATCCCCGAGGTGATCGGCAAGGAGATCGAGAAGGTTTGCGCGGGGATCTACCCCCTGCAGAATGTGTACATCCGCAAGGTGAAGATCCTCAAGTCGCCCAAGTTCGACGTCACCAAGCTCATGGAGGTGCACGGCGACTACTCCGGCGAGGAGGTTGGCGCGAAGGTGGAGCGCCCTGTCGAGGAGAAGAAGGAGGAGGAGGCGTAAACGGCGTTTTGGAAACCTTCGAGTGGGTGTGGGGCGATCGAAGACGGAGACGCGAAGAGTCGATGTAACACGAAGGCGTCTCGCGTCGTCGCGCCGCGGTTCCGTCGACGCCTCGACCGCTCCCGACGGCGAAGCTCCCGTCTCTTCGTCCCCCCTCGACCGTGCGTCCATCACGCCGCCAAAGCGTGTCGCTTCGATTTCGAGGACGACTTCTTCGCGTACGCGCGCCGCAGGTGCTCGTCCAACCCGTCCGCGCCCCTGTCTTCGGACTGCAGCAGGTCCACGACCAAATCGCCGGTGGCTCTCGTGCGCCGACTCTTCCGCGACGCGCGCGCGTCGTCGTCGTCGTCGTCGTCGCCTTCGTCGGCGCTCTCTTCCTGCCCGTCGATGGCGGCTTTCATCTTCTCCGCCTGCTCGTCCATCGCGGCGGCCACGTCGAAGTCCGCGGGCGGGTGCTTCGGCGGAACGGTCACCAGCGACAGCGGCGGCTCGCATCCCCCGCCCTTCACCTTCCACTTCTTGCACACGACGTCCGGGCAGACGGGCCAGCCCGTGGAGTCCGCCTTGGAAGTCGAGAGCTGGCAAAGCCGGCACGTGCTTCCCCCGCCCAAACACCCCGGGCCGAGCGAATCGCGCGTGCACGCCCCCGCGTCGGAGAACTGGTGCCTGCCGATCTTACGGTCCGCCGCCGTCGTCGCGCACTTTCCCACGGAGACGCCCTTCACCGCGGCGTTGTGCGCCAGCGCCTTCTCGCGCGCCAGTTGCCACAGCACCTCCTTCTTGGACGCCGAGCTCTCGCCCTTGCACCCCAGAGCCTTGAGTTCCGCGCAGACGCTCGCGGGGCACGTCGGCCACCCCTCGATCAGCGAGTGCTTCGGGACGATGGACGTCTGGCAAAAGCGGCAGTTGTGCTTGTCGCCGACGCACCCGGGCACGCTTCCCATCGCGCCGTCGCCGCAGCGCGAGTCGGAAAACTGGTACGTGCCCGCGGCGTTGTCCGCGGGGACGTTCTGGCAATGCGACGTCACGGAGGAGTGGTGGTGCGTCCCGAGTGCCGAGGCGTGGCGACTGCCGGCCGAGCGGCGGTGGGCGCCAGATTCGCTCGAGCCGTGACGCCTCGCGCTCCCGAGCCGCGCGGCGAACGCGCCCAAGTCGCTCGCACCCGCCGCGCTCGCAAGACTCGCCGCGCACACGAACGCGAGCGCGGCTGTTGCGTGAAAATCGCGCGGGAGGAAAGTGTGAGGAACGCGTTTGTCAGGACTGAACCCCCGAGACGAGCAGAGGAGTCGAGACGCTCGTCGGTGGGGAAAGATTTGGGAAACCTCGGACAACACCCACGAGGCGCGGCGATCGACGCGCGCGTGCTCTCCGCGAGCCTCCACCGAGACGCCAGACGCGCGGTTCGAGGCATCCGTCGCCGTCCCGGCAAAGTCCGTGTCTTCGCGCGTGCGCACCTGCGGCAAAAACGGAGACGCGCCATCCGCGCGCGTGTTCCCGCGAACCCCCCTCTCCGCGCGACTGCGCATCCGGCTCGCGCCCGAGCAGTGGCAACACCTCCGCGGCGCTGGAAGGCGAGGGCATGGCGACCGCGCGCGCACGACCGACCAGCGGATCCCTCGATTCGTTCAACACCGGAGCGCGCGCTGCGTGACTAGCGACGAGGCTTGCGTCACCGGCTCGCACCGTCCTATGCCCCGCGCGCCTCACGCGTCGCCAGAAACTTGCGGGGGGTTACGTTTGGGAAAGGACAGTTTGTGTTATTTGTGTATGCGTGTTCAGTCATTAATAAAACCGCAGCACAAATTTACGCTTCCGTTTCCACCGTCTCCGCATCCGCGGCGCGCGCGACCTCCGCGTCGGGACCCGCGCCGTCCAAAGCCACCGGGTCTGCCTCGGCTCGCTTCGGGTGGTCCGGCGCGTTCGTCCGCTCAGGCTTTCTGGACGCCTTTCTGGACGCCTTTCTGGCCTTTTTCCTCTCCCCCTTCCCGCTTGCCGTCCCCCCGCCGCGGCCCGCCGCCTCCAGCCTCTGCGCGCCCCAGCGCTCGCCGGAGTGCGTCTTGCAGAACCACAGGTGGCGCCCATCCTGCGTGGCGTGCCGCTCGGATGCGAACCCGGCACCCCGCGCGCACAGTGGGTGGAACGTCGCGAAGCACTTCTTCATCGCGCACTGCGTGCACGCGCCCTCCTGCGCGCACAGCGAGCACGTCAGATTGATCCTCTGCGCCTTCACGAAGCTCATGTCGATCACCGCGCCCTTCGTCTCCCGCCCGGGGACGTCCTTCCACACGAACACCTCGGGGAGGCAGGACGCGCACGAGACGTGCGCGTGCGTGCCCGGGGTTTCCCACGCGACGTCCCAGTGCGACGGGGGGTCCAGCGCCGCGAGCGCGCCGCCGGGCTGGGGGCACAGAGCGCACGTCCCGACTTCGCCCGCCGCCGCGTCGCCGGGGGACACGCCGTCCGCGCACCCCTGGCACAGCCACTTGCCCTTCGGTACGCGCTTGAGCCCGTAGCAGCTCAGGTGCACCTGCACGTCGCACCCGTCGCAAAAGACGATCTCGTCGTCCTCGCCCCAGCGGTCGGACGCGCCCTCGCCGCACACGTGGCACGCGTCGGCGTCCACGGCGGCGTGCCAGATGGCGGCCACCTTCGCCGCCGCCTCGGCGTCGCCGCGCACCAGCGACGAAATCACCATGCGGGGCTTCGGCCCCCGCGAGGCTTCCGCGACTCGAAGCGCTTCGGCGCGCGTCTCTTCGGAAGCGAAGGCGTCGATTTCGGGGAGCGCGGAGGACGACCGCGACCGCGAGTCTCGCCGCGAGTCGCAGTCGCGGCGCCGCTTCCCGCCGCTCTTCGGCGCGCTCGTCGCGGCGCGCGCGCCGCTCGGGGCTTTCGCGCCGGCGGCACCGGTGCGCGCTACGCGCTCGGCGATCGCGCGCGGGAGCGCGGTGAACGGCACGGGCGACTCCGTGCCGTCGCGCACGCGCGCCGCGCTCGCCGCCGCCTTCATCGCGCGTTTCACCGCCTTTCCGGCTTCGGCGGCGAGCCTCTCGCACTCGGCGCGCGCCGACAGCGCGCGCGCGCTCTTGTCGCCGGCGGCGGCGATGGCCTTCGCGGCGGCGGCGGTGGCCATCGCCCAGCCGCACGTCGAGACGGGCGTGCGTCGCGCGACGCGCGCGAGCACTTCCGAGGCGGTCGGCGAGCGCGCCGCGAGGTTCGCGGGATCGGCGCCCGACGCGAAGGGGACGAACGCCGCGGAATCGAAGCTTCCGCGGCGATCGTCTCGCCGGCGATCCGTCGGCGACGGCGTCTTCCCGAACGCGCCGTACGCGTCGTCCCTCCCGTCGTTCGCGTCGTCGTCGTCGTCGTCGTCGTCCGTGGCGTCTCCTCCGACGCCGGCGTTTAGGGTGGGCCCCGACGGGAAAGGGAAACCAGTCGGTCCGACGACTCCGGGCCGAGCGGCGCCCGTCCGGAACCCGCGGACGGTCCACCGTCCGCCCGGGGGAGACGTCGCCGCGTCGGGCGTCGCCGCCGCGTCGTCGGTCGCGTCGATGGCGTGCGGTGCGAGCGCGCGCCGCAGCCACGTCTCGTCGTCCCGGCGACGCGTCGGCGGAGGCGCATCGAACACGTCGCAGAAACGCCGCCGAAGCTCCCGCGCGCGCATCGACGCCAACGCGGGACCATCGAACGCCCCGAGGACGCGCGTGGTGGGCGTGGTGACCCGAGCGGAGCGGACACCATCGACGGCTCGCGGCTCGGTGAACGCGGCAGACGCGCGCGTCGCGTCCCCGCGGTCCCGCGATGGTATCGCGGCGGTATCGCGGTCGCCCGAGGCGACAGGGCCGTCCGACTCGGCGTTTCGAAGCGCCTCCGCGTCCGCGACCAGCGTTTCGCCCCCGGCGCCCGCGTAGTCAGCCTGAGCGGAGGCGCCCGTCGCCATCCCCGGCGCGAGGCCGAGGTCCCGGACCGCGAACCCGTCAATGGGTGACATCCCGAGGTCTAGCGGTCCGACGTTCCCGTCGAGCCTCGCGGTGTTCTCGCCGGCGGTCGCGGGAACCGGCGCCATCTCGAGCGCCGCGAGGTTATCGCGGCTGCCGTATCCGCCCAGCAGGTCAATGCCGTCGCTCAGCGCCTTGGTGTACGCCTCGTCGTACATGATTTGGTCGAGGACACCCACCCCGCCGGATCCGGCGTCGACCACCATCGCGCGAGATGCGCGTATCCCTTCGCGAGCCCGTCAGCAGCGGTGTCCAGGGTCTGAACTCCGTCGCCCCGAAGAATCGAGCGTTCGGGAAGTGCTCGGACCGTCGTCAGCAGGAGAATTACGCACGAGTCGCACCCTCAGTCTCCACCTCGAGCACCTCGAGCGCGTCCCTCGGTCGACCGAAGCCGTGATCGCGTCGATGCGATCGAACGGACGAGTGGACCGCGAGCGCGCGGAGGGGAGTGTGCCTCGCGGCCGCGGGTCGCGTGCCCACCCTCCCGCACAGACAGAAGACATTTTGCCCCGGAGACCAAGCCGACAAGGCACACGCTTCCCGCCTTTTGCGAGATCGTCCTCGTCATCAGATTCGGGAAAACGCATATCATGACTAAGAAGTCATACGTAAAAAACGCAAAACCGCGAAATTCTTGTGAGCACAGATCGAATCTATCACGGTGCATGAAATGCAAACCTACAAGTATGAAAGTTACGAACGTCAAAAGCGCGCGCGGTACCTCGTCGCCGCGCGCGGAGCTCTTCGCGCGTTCTCGCCCTCCCCCCCCCTCGCGAACCGCGCGGAGACGTCCGCCGCCGCCAGCCTTCGCGCCGCCGCGCCCAGCGTCGCCCCCGTGAGCAGCTCGGAGGGAACCGCGCGCTTCGCGACGCCCGCGGGGCGAAACGCGGGTTTGGCCTCTTCCCCGAGACCGTGTTTCGTGCCCCGAAGCCCTTCTCCGTCTCGTCGCGAAGCGCTTCGCGAGGCGCTCCGCTTCACGGGCGACGCCGCAGGGGTGCCCGCGCGGCTGGAGACGCGGCTGGAGACGCGCGACCCGCCCGCGCGGCGATGCGCGCGAGCCTGAGCCGCGAGGGACGAAAAGTCGCCCCCCGCTCGATCGGCGCGCGCGTCGCGCGCCCCCGACGCTCCCGAGGCTTCGACGACGGCGCGGCTCCGAACGCGGTCGACGCGCCGCCGGTGTCGCGCTTGTTTCCGGAGGGTTTCCGATTCGCGGACGCTCGGGATCGAGCGTCCGCGAACGTCGTCGCGCCGCGAGCGACGTCGCGCGTCCGCCGCTCGCGCGTCGATGTCGGCGCGGAGGTCGAATCGGTCCGAGCCCGACGAAGACGCGTCTTCGTCATCCGTCGCGACGCCTGAAAAGTCGGCGTCGCCGAGACTTCCGGCTCGGCCGCCGCGCGCCGTGACCGGCCGCCGCGCGAGGAGCCCGTTCGACGCGTCGAGCGCGAGGAGCCGAGGCGGGAAAGCCGCCGTGGGCTCGCCGCGTCGCGCCGCCGAGTTGGTGCGCACGCGGTCGGAGGGGGGCGCGCTCTCTGGCCTTTCCGCGCTCCGGCCCGTCGAACGCGGTCGGCGCGCGTCTCCCAAACCTCGAAGCGACGGAACGACGTCCGAAGGCGCCGCGAAGGAAAACCCGCCTTCTCGTTCGCCTTCGGCGGCGTCCTCCGAGTCGGAGGCGTCGCCGCGCGCCGACCCGAGATGGACCTCCTCGTCGTCGCTCACGCGCGCGCCCGTCGCCGCGGAGAGACCCGCGCTCGTCGGTTCGCGCGGCGGAACCGCGCCGCGCTCGACCGCTTCCTCCGCGACGGGAAACAAAGGCATTTGTAGGTCGCGAGAATCGTCGTTCGCGCGTTTCCCCGCGCGCCATCCGTCGTCGCTCGCCGGGTCGGACGGTTTCGAGGACGTCGTCGGGGTCATCGCCTCGCGCACGCGCGCCACGGCGGCGCGTTCCTCGTCCAGCGCCGCGCGCGTGGCCTCCGATCCCTTCAGCACGTTCAGCGCCTCCTCCCGCTCGCGCCGAAGCAGCGAGAACCCGGCGCTCACTGTGCGGAGATTGCGCTCCGCCTCGGCAAGCGCGGCGCGCAGGGCGGCGACGTCCTCGGGCGGCGCGCCGGAACTGGCCACAGCGTTCGCGTTCGCGTTCGCGCGCGTCTCAGTTTCCCGCGCCTCCCGCGCCTCGGCGCGCGCGGCGTCGCGCTCGGCGCGCGCGGCGTCCAGCTCCTCGCGGAGCCGGCGGTTCATCTCCAGCAGACGCGAAGCGCCGGCGGCGGTTTCCTCGAGGAGCTTCTTGGTGTCCTCCATCGTCTTCGCCGACCCCGAGAGCGCGTCGTCGTGCTCGCGGAGCGCGTCTTCGGTCTCGAGCGTCGGCGTCGCGTCGCGCGACACGACATCCCGCGCGGAGTGCACGTCCTGTCGATGTTGGAGGGTCGACGTTCAGAGGCGGGACTGACGTCAGAACGCGGCGGGACTGAAGCGGCGTTCGGAGACGAGAGGGAAACGGCCGAGGGGGCGCGGGGGAGCACGCTTCCGGCACGCACGCGCAGTGACGCCACCATGACGTCGAGGACCTCGCGGCCGTCCACGCCGTGGTCGTGCGTCAGGATTTCGTGCAGGCTCTCGGCGGCGTGCGCGAGGGCTCGGGCGACGTTCGGGCGTTCCGCCTCGGAGGCGTCCCGGGCCATGGTCGCGATGGCGCGGACGGCGTCGATGGTGGTCAAAGCGACCGGAGACGCCCGCGCGGACGCCTGCGCGGCCGACGAGCCCGCGAGATCCACTGGCGGGTCATCCTCCGCGAGCGCGGCCATCAGCGACGGCGCCGACGGCTTCGCCTTACGCGCCGAGCGGACCATGAAGTGGAGTGACGAAGCCGTTGGACGGGCGGACTACGTACCACCTGGTATCGTTTTTCCGCTCGCAAAATTCTTTGTTTTTTTCCCGGGCTGTGCGCAGAGCGCAGTCGATGTGCGTCCATTGGTCCGCTAGGTTCCACGTCATTTCCCGCGACCGCGGGTCGCGACTTTTTCACACCTTTTTCCACGCCAACAGTCGCGCGCCGCGTTCCACGCGAAGCCACACACACGCGCGCGCGACGACCGTCAGAGTGCGACCCGCCGTTCGCGCCGAGCCTCGAGACCCCCCGCGTGTGTTCCGTTCATCGCCCGGGCGGTCGCGCGGTTATGGCGCCCGCGTCGGGAGACGCGCCGGACGTCCCGGCCGAAGATGCGCGCGACGACTGCCGAACCAATCAGTCTCCGCCTGGAAGCGGCGAGGGCAGCGTCGAGGAGGACACGCGCGCGCGCGACGCGGAGACGACGCCAGACGAGGCGACGGACGCGAAACCCGACGAAGATGCCAAGTCAGGACAGGTACGGGGCTCTGCTCGCGCGTCGCGACACGGCCCGTTCCCGGAAGCGCGCCGCGCGCGTTGTTGCTTTCTTTTTATGCTTTCAATGCCGCTTTTTTTTTCCCGGCGCGTGCGTTTCGTCGAGGGCGCGCGCGCGCGGAACGTGTCGGCGCCGGGCGTCGAGGAACGCGGCGCGCGCTGACGGTCCACGGCCGCGCGCGCGACGACCGGGAGAGACCTCCGCCGGCCTTCCCGGCGTTTCGCGTGGACGTCCGGTCGCTCGATGCCGGCTCGAGCAAAGACCGCGCGAACCTGCGTCGGCTTTTCGCCTCGATTCTGCGATTCTCGCTCTTGACTGGCCCGAGCGCGATCGCGGGGAGATATTTTCACCGCGATTTTTTCTCGTTCACCGCGATCGGTCGACCCGCGTTCGCGACGGACGTTTTTTTCCGGCCAAGGTCAGCCCCTGACCGCGCGTCGTTCGTTCCTTCGCTTCACGTGCCTTTCAGACACAATTCTCAAAACCGCGCCTGCGCCTGGACCGCGCGCACCTCGCGCACCTGTCCAGCGACGAACGCTGGAGCGGCGAAGTGAAGGCTCGCGTCGAGGCGTACCGACGAGACGTGCTTCGCGGCGCGAACCCGTTCGAGGGGGCGTTTCCGCTGTGGCGCAACGAACAATTCGTCGCCGCGACGACGCGGTTGAAATCGCGCGGCGACCCCAGCGCTCTGGCGAGCTTCGCGGAGATGGAGCAGGCGGTGCTTCTGGAGGCGCAGCGGCGGGAACTGCGGTTCCTGAACCAGCGCGACGCCGCGGAGCGGGGAGAAGACGCGGAGGAGGAGCGCGACACGTGCACCGCTGCGCCGCCGACGGCGCCGACGGCGATTTCCGCCGGCGCGCGCGCCGACCGATCGCTCGAAAGCGATCTGCACGCGCTCGCCGCCGGGCTCGGCGAGGACGACGGCGAGGAGCTCGAGGTGGAGGGTGATGCGGCGATCGAGGAGGGCCTGCGCGGGAACGACGACGACGAAGACAAAAAAGGAACGCGCTTTCCGAGCGCGCTGAGCGACCCGGCGGCGACGCGGGACCCGTTCCTGGTGGCCGCCGCCGAGGCCGTCGCGGGGGGCGACACGCTGATGGCGCGCAAGTCCCTGCAGCTCGGGCGCAGGTGGTACGACGGGAACCGACGAGAACACCCAAACCCGGCGGGTCACCCGGATCGAAGGGAAGAAAAAAGGGAAGAAAAAAGCGGCGGCGCGGAGGCGCGCGGCGCGACGAGCGGCGACTCGGGCGGGAGCGGCGCGGGCGGCTCCGTTCGTTCCGGACCGGGATCGGGCGAAGAGACTCTGGGGGAGGGGGGCCAAGCTCCTCCGGCGGCGTTCACGCGCCCGCCCAAGCTCATCCTGTACCCCGACGGGTCCATGGGCGAGGCGCCGGTTCCCGGCGCGGCGGCGGCGACGGCGGGGGTTCCCCCGCTCGCGCCGACGGCGAGCGGGCCCGAGGCGTTGGAAAAAAACGCCGCCGCCGCGCCGCAGACGGGGTTCTACCCGGCGCCGTTCGGAAACGCGAACCAGCCGTTCGCGTATCCGTCGCCGTGGGGGCACACCGCGCAGGTGCCCGGGGGACACGCGCCGCCGACGTTCGCGGCGAACGCGATGGCGTTTGCCCCGAACGGGACGGGCTTCCCGGCGGGGTTCCCGCTCGGAGGTTTCCCGCTCGGAGGTTTCCCGCCCGCGGGTTTCCCGCTCGGAGGTTTCCCGCCCGCGGGTTTCCCGCTCGGAGGTTTCCCGCCCGGGGATTTCCCGCCCGGGGGTTTCCCGCCCGGGTTCCCGCCGCACCCCGTGGCGCTCTTCGGGTTCCCGCCGGCGTTCGCGCCCGGCGCGCCCTTCCCGCCCGCGGCGCCGTTCCCCGCCCCCGCGCACCCCGCGAACGCGGCGGCGGGTTTCGAGGCGCGCGCCGCCCCCAGCGGCAGCGACGGGCCGGGCGGCGCCGGGTCGGACGGCTCGGGCGGCTCGGGCGGCTCGGGCGGCACGAAGGTGAGCTCGGGGCCGGGGTACCGGAGCGGGCGCGCGGCGGGAGGCGCGCTGGGTGACGCGGAACCGCGCGCGGCGCGGACGCGCGAGACGGCGGGAAACGCGACGAAGTTTTCTCGGGGCGTAAAGCGGGGAAGCGCGACGAAGAAGCGCGGTTCAGGTTCGAACGCCGGTGATGCCGTGGACGCGGGCGCGAAGAAGGCGCGCGTCGCCGAGAAGACGTTGGACGACGCGGCGGATTGTTTGCAGATGCTCGGGGGGGGAGGCGGGACCGACCGATGATGACGCGACGCGGCGCGCGCGACGCGCGACGGAGAGCGGCGGAGGGGAGCGAGAGGTACGCGAGGGACGTCGCGTTTTTTCGTCGCCGCGCATCATGAGACGCTCGTGAGAACTCGTCCGCGACATCCGTGCGATAGATATCGTGCGTTCGTGTCTCTACAGATATTCGTTTTCGTTCCCGAAACGAAGGTTCGCGACGACGAGCGCGGCGACGGCGACGCCGAGCGCGACGACGAGGAGGAGGAGGTTTTTCCCCGAACGACTTTTCGTCGTCGTCGTCGAAAACGTCTCCGCGCGCGGAGACTGGGTTGTTCCGCCCGGCCGCTTCGCTCGGCCGTCCCCGAACCCACCGCCCCCGCCGTTCGCATCGCGCCTGTCCTTCCCGATCAAGTCTGGGAACACCTTTCGGAACGTGGCGTTCTTCTCGTTGAACGCCGCGGACGCCGCGGCGAGCGCGCGTCGCTCGCGCGCGGAACACGCGACGCTGCCGGTGGTGGCGGTGTTTTCGTAGAAGAAGCTCTGGAGGCCGGCCAAGATGCTGGCCACGGACCAGCTCGGGTTCCAGGACTCGGGGTGGTAGTCGGACATCGAAAGGCACAGCCGCGTGTTGCTCTGGAACCTTCCGCTCGGCGTGACCATCACGATGCTCGGCGGCCGGAACGGGTATTGACTCGGGAACATGATCTTCCCGTGGTACACGCCCCCCGCGTAATCCGACGCGGCGTCCCCCTCCAGCACGTAGTGCCACACGAGGATGTTCTTCGCGTCCGGCCGCGCGGTGATGGAGGGCAGGGGGTCCTTCGCCAATAGACGAAGCTCCTTCTGCAGGCGCTGCACCGCCATCTCAGCCGCCTGGACGCCCTCTAGCCTTCCCGGGCCCCGCGGACTGACGCACAGAAATCGTCCACGCGTTTTTTCGCGTTCGCCGAGCGACTCGCGCTGCTGTGACTTTTAAACCTCGAACGCCAAACGCAGGCGCGCGGGCATCACGCGCCGCCGGACCGACAGGGACGCGTCGAGCGGGCCGCGCGTCGGGTCGTCGGTGAGCAGGGCGCGCGGCGCGGAGACGCGCGCCGATACGGGTCGCCTCGCCGTTCGGGCTGTGCTCCGCGGGCTCGCGCTCAGATCTGGGCACACCTCTTCGGTGCCCAGAACGAAGGATGCTTTCCCCGCGGAGCTGGACGTGCACGTACACCAGCGACACGCATAAGAAGCCCAAGAACGCGCGATGGGTGGACGGGATCCTGGAGGTGAGCTTCTTCGGCGCGACCGAGCGGTTCGCCAAGCTGTACGCCGCGGACGACGACAACAAGCCCGTCGGCGCGCCCGTGGCGCGACGCAAGCTCGGCGACGCCGAGTTCGACGCCGTCCTCGAGGGCGACCCTCTGCGGGGCCTGGAGGGCTTCGACGTGCACCCGGACGACGAGATCGGTCGATCGATCGGCGTGAATCGGCGCGACGAGGCGGGAGGTGCGGCGGGCGAAGAAGCGCGACGGTCGCGTCTGAAGAACAAGACGCGCGGAACGGGCGAGCTCAAGCCGATCCCCTTCGCGTCCGCCGCCGCGCTCCGCCCGTTCCGCGCGCCTGCCGCGACGTCGCGCGGACCGGCGACGACGGCGACGGGCGACGCGCGGACGAGTGACAAAACGCGGACGTCGCGACACCCCGCGCCGAGGTTCGATCGCGACCACGGTCGCGCCGGGTCTGGCTCCGAGAGCGACGAGAGCGACGCGTCGGACCCGCGCGCCGTGCTGGCGCGCTTCGCCGGCGACGGATCCGGCGCGTTCGCCGACCTGTACGCCGCCGCCGGCGTCGGGACCGGCGCGCGCGCTTCCCAGGGACCCGCCGGGCTCTTCTCGAACGAAACGGAAACCGCGCGTTCGTCGCGAACGAACGTCGGGCCTCCCGCGAATCGTCTCGGCGTGCCGCTCGCCGAGCGGCGCAGCGCGTACGCCGCGTTCGACGAGAAAGAAGCCGCCGCGGCGAACGCCGCGGACCTCGAACCCGACGGCGACACCGTCGCGCGAGAAAAGGAAAAAGAAAAAGCAAAAGAAAAAGAAACGAACGCCTTCTCGGTCTCTCGCGGGGACGGACCCGGCGGCGTGAGCGATCTCGCGGCGGCGCTGGCGCGCGCCGGGCCCGCGGGTGTCGCCGGCCTCGCGTCGCTCGCGGCGTCCTTCGGGACTCCGTCGTCCGTCGATGAGGAAGGCGTCGCGGCTTTAGGGCACGGGGTCGCGGGCGGCGAGGCTCCCGCGCGCGGACCGCCGACGAAGCGGCGCGCGCCCCCGAAAGCCACCTTCGGCGCGCGCGACCCCGCGCGCGATCGCGGTCCTTCCCGCGGCGCCCTCGCGCGAGGGAACGCATTCGAAACGCCGCGCAAAAAAGTCGCGGACGCGCGCGTGACTCGCGGGACGGCGCTTCTTCTGGCGTTTCCGAGCTCGGGAAGCGTCGAGGCGAAAGTCCGCGCGTCCGCCGCGTCCGACGCGCGGGTTTCGTTCGCGGACGCCGAAGCGTACCGCGCGCACTTCTGCGGCGCGCTTCGCGCGGAGATGGCGGAGACGCTTCGCCGCGCGCGGCTCGACCTGGACCGCGTCGCCGGCGGCTCGTCTTTCGCGCGGGGAGGCGCGGACCGCGAAGAAGCCGCGCGCGTCTCGCGCGCGTTCAAATCGTCGAGCGTCTCCGGCGCGGCGTACCACGCGGACTGCGCGGTGCGATTCGAGACGGTCGCGAACGGGCCTTCTCGGCCGTCGCGCCCCGACGGCAGACGACGGAAAGGCGGCGGCGGCGGCGGGGAAGGCGATGACGACGACGGCGACGGCGACGTGACAGGGACGGGTCGGGCGGACGCCGCCGCGGAGATCGCTTCGCCGATCGCGAAGACGTTCTTGTACCTGAACGACCCGGATGAGCGCCGCGGCGGCGTTTCGCGCGGCGTTCCCGCGGGACCCGGACCCGGACCCGGACGCGCCGGCGCCCCTCGGTACTGCAAAGGTGACCTGTGGGTCCTCTCGAACACCGCCCGCTTCGAGGTGGCTTCGCCCACCCGCGTGGGCGACAAGACCAAGGCGCCGTTCGCGGCGGTGGCTCGCGCTCTATGGCACGGCCCGGACAAGGACGGCAAGTTGGAGATCCAGCTTTTGTGCGCGCGCCCCGGCGCGCTCGCCGGTGACCGCCGCGCGCACAGAGTGTACGCGATGCGCGCGCGCGACGCCTCGCGCGCGCTTGCCGAGCACGACGCGTTCGCGTCCGTGACCGACGTCTCGTTCCCGCTGCTGCCGCACGTCTCGGGCGGCCCGATCGTGCGAGACGCGCCCGTCGCCGCGCGCGACGACGACGAGCAGGAAACCCTCGAACGCGCCGGTTTCGCGCGATGCTCGGCCCGCGCGATGCGCGAGACGCGCGGTCTGAACCGCGACCAGGCGCTCGCCACCGCCGCGGCGCTGCGCGCGGTTCTCGAGTCGGCGCGTCGCGTCCCTCTTCGCGACCGCGCGGCGAGCCCGGTGCGGCTCGTGCACGGCCCTTTCGGCAGCGGCAAGACGCGCGCGCTCGCGTCGTTCGTGATCGAGGCGGTTTCTCTGTTGGAGGCAGAAGGACACGCCAGGCGCGATTTCCGCATCCTCCTCGCCGCGCACACCAACGTCGCGGTCGACCGGTTGCTGAAAGCCCTGCTGGACCAGGGATTCGACGATTTCGTGCGCGTGGGCGCTCTGCGCAAGATGGACCCGGCTGTGCTGTCGCGCTCGCTGCACGTCGCCGCCGCGTCCAGTCGCGCGAGGGGCGGCGGCGACGAGAACGAGCCGGTGCTCGGCCGAGGCGGCCTCCCGCTCCGCGGCAAGGCTGCCGACCACGCGCGCGAGCTCCGCGCGATGCTCCGCGACGCGAAGACGCCGTCCTCGCGCGCCGCGCTCGCGCGCGAGCTCCGCGAGACGCGGGAGGGCAAGGCGGAGGCGCGCGCGCGCGCGCTCGGGAAGTGCCGCGTCGTGGCCACCACCGCGGCGTCGTGCGCGAACGAGTGCCTGCGCGACTCGACGTTTCAGCTCGTCGTGCTGGACGAGGCGTCGCAAATCACCGAGCCCGCGTTCGTCGCCGCCGTCGCGCCGTTCGGGTGCGAGACTCTGGTCGCCGTGGGGGACCCGAAGCAGCTCGGACCCGTGGTCGAGAACGACAATAAAGCGTCGACGGCGCGGTCCCGGTCTCTGTTCGCGCGCCTGGAGGCGGCGGGGCACGCGCCGACGACGCTCAAAACGCAGTACCGGTGCCACCCCGCGCTGAGCGCCGTCGCGAACGCGTGCTTCTACGGCGGCGTGCTCGTGGACGGCGTCGACGCGCGCGACCGCGCGCCGCTGCTTCGCGTCGCGCGCGCCGTCACTCACGCGGGCGAACCGACGGCGGCGGAGATCTCGGCGGCGGAGATCTCGCCGCTCGACGGAGCGCTGCCGTCGACGGCGATGCCCCCCCTCGTCTGGGTGGACGTCGCGATGGCCACCGGTCCGTCGCGGGACATCGCGCACGATCGAAACCGGAGCGCGTTTTCCACGCGCGAGGCTAAAATCGCCGCGCTCATCGTGGACCGACTGCGCGCGCTGGGTATCGACTCGAACGACGTCGGGGTGGTGACGCTGTTCCGCGCGCACGCCGAAGCCGTCGCCGCCGCCGCGGCGGCGCTCGAGGTCGGCGCCGGGAGCGGACCGCCTCACGACGAGGCATCTCGAGACGAGGCGCCTCGGGTGAGCGCGGTTCAGGTGAGCACGGTCGACGCGTTCCAGGGCCAGGAGAAGGAGGTGATGGTCCTGTCTCTGTGCGGCGGAGGGGGAGGGCCGTTCGCGACGGAGGCGCGCCTGAACGTCGCGCTGACGCGCGCGAAGCGGCACTTGATCGTGCTCGGCGACTCCAAGGACCCCGCGGCGAGCGAGCAGGAGGCGTGGCGGCTGTGCCTGCGCACCGCGCGCCGCGCGCCGTGCGGGTTCGTGGACGCCAGCAGCGTGCGCTCGGAGGCGGCGACGCGCGCGTGGCTCGCGGCGTGGCGGCGGAACGGCGACGATCGATCGACCGCGGCCGCTCCCCCAGAGCGGCGCGACGCGGCGGAAGAGACGCGCGACGACGGCGACGACGGCGACAGCGACGGCGACGGCGACGGCGACGGCGACGGCGACGGCGACGCGTCGCTCGACGCATCCGCGTCGGACCCGTTCGACCCGATCGTGCTCTCCGGGGACGATGACACGCTGTTCGTCCCCGCGCGCTCGCCGCTATCGCGGAGCCCGCTGGCGGCGCGCCTCCGGGAAAAAGAAAAAGCCGAAGCGCGCGCGGAGACGCGCGCGCCGGGTTCGGCGTCGGCGCCGCGACGCAAACCGCTGCTCAAGATCGAACCCGCGCCGGTCTCGCCGGTTTCGGTCAAACAACCGATCTCGCCGGTTTCGCCGAACCGGAAACGGAAACGCCCCACGACGCGAGAGAGCGCGAACGAAAAAGCTTCCGCGATGCAGCAGACCTTCGCCGACGAACCCGACGAACCCGACCCCGAGCTCGACACGCTGCCGCCGGCGCGCCTGGCGTTCCATGACGCGCTGCGCGGCGCGGCGTTCGGCCCGGAGCAGTACTGGCGCGCGTACTGCGACCTGCACCGCGCGGCGCTGTACGGGGACAAGCAGGCGCGCGCGCGCGTGGAGTGCTCCCGCCTCGGCGCCGTGCTCGCGACGCACTTCCGCCTGCGCCTCGGCGCGGGGGATCCCCGGGCCTGGGACCGCGGGGAGACGCGCCGGCTGGTCACGAGCGCGGTGCTGCCGGGCATGGGTACGTTCGTGCACGCGGCGCACGGGTTCCGCTGGACGCGGCTGCGGAACCTGATCGCGGCGTTCGACGACGAGGAAGCGCTGGCGAAGGACCCCGCGGGGTTCGGCGCGCACGTCCTGGAGGACGCCAGGACGCAGGAAGAGGACGAGGCGGGCGCGCGCGCGTTCGCCGACGGCGGAGGCGTCGCGTGACGATCGAGTGTTTTTTTGCGTTTCGAAAAAATGAATTCGCGTCTTCGTTCGTTTTCTTTCGTACTTGAACAGTTGCACCAGTTACGAATTCCTGCAAATTCGTCCCCCTCGGGTGCAAAGAGCGCCCACAGTCGGCCACGTCACCCCCTTCGACGTGAGCCGCTAGCCGCGAATCGTCGCGCTTTTTCGCCCGAAAGCGCGTCGCGATGCGTCGCCGTCGCCACTCTCGCGCACGCGCCTGATGACCATGTCCACTGTCTCCGACGTCTCCTGCCTCGCCGCGCGCGCGCGTATCGTGCCCCGCGCGAGCGCGCTCCGCGCCGCCTCCTCCCTGCCCGCCGCGCGTGGCCGCGGCGGGCTCGTGGTCCGCGCCGACGGCGGTTCCGGCATCGACCTCTCCGGCTTCCCGTACCTGCTCGCGCGCAAGGCTGGCTTCGACACCTCCGAGGGCATCGCCGGCTTCACCCCTTTCGCCGAGCTCTTCATCGGGCGCACGGCGATGGGCGGGTTCGCCACCGGCCTGGCGCAGGAGCTCATCACCGGCGACGGCATCCTGGCGCAGATCGGGTGGCGCGACCAGCCCAACGAGGGACTCTTCTCGTTTCTCCTCGCGTTTCTCGCCACCACCACCTTCGCCGGCGTCGCGGTGACGCTCAAGCAGATGTCCAGCGGCGAGATGTCCAGCGCGCAGTTCAGGCGCTACCAGAACTTCCTGGGTCTCAGCCCCAAGGACGAGCGAGAGCGCCTGGAGGCGACGCGCGAGGCGCAGCAGAAGGAGCTGGACGGCGCCGCGCTGGCGGATGAGTTCGCCGCCGCCGCCGCCGCCGCCGCCGCGTCGCCCGCCGCGACGATGGACGAGTCGCCCGAGCTTTCGCCGAAACAGGAGGAGGACGTGACGACGGCGTACCTGCGCAAGGTCGAGCTGGACAACGCGCGTTGGGCGATGGTGGGCTTCTTCGCCGCGGTGCTGATGGAGGCGAAGACGGGGGGGGGGATCATCCCGCAGGGCATCATGTACGGGAAGATGCTCGGCCTCCTCGGCCCGGATTCGGGTTTTTAAAAGACGAAACGCTTTCGCGTTTCGTCGACTCAAAACACCACTCGAGTCTCTACCGCCGTGCGGTATTTTTTTGTAGTCTATGAAAGCGCGCGTGTACATATACACCGACGAAACATCGCGAGACTCTCACGTCGCGTCCGCGAACGCGTCCGCGAGGTTCCCCGTGCCTTCCCGCGCCTCGTGCTCCAGCGCGCGCACGCGGCGCATCAGCGCCTCCGCCTCCGAGCGGCGCGGCTCGCGATTCTCGATGGACGCCGCCATCTTCCGCACCGATCCGGGTCGGACGATCGGCGCGCTCTCGTCATCCGCGGAAGGGCCCGGCGATTTCGCGTCCGTCACGCGTTCGTCGCGCGTCTCCGCCTCCGCCGAGCCCGGCGCCGTTTCCGGTCGCCCCGTCTCCGAGACCGACGCGTCTCTCCGCTTCGACGCGTCTCTCGAAGCGTCTCTCGTTCCGAACCCGCCCGGCCGCGCCGCCACCGCCGACTCCTCCGGCGAGAACTTCGCGGCGTCCAGCCCGAGCTTCGCCAGGCGCCACTCGGCGTACTCCGCGCGCTCCCAGAGGTGCTTCTTCTCGCCGCGCAGCGCCTCCACCTCACGCTGCAGCGCGACCGCGCGTGCCGTGGCCTTCTGCAGGAAACCCTCCGCCGCGCGCGCCGCCTCCAGCGTCGCGCCCGCCTCCTCCTCGGCAGCGTCCGCGCGCTCCGTGGCCAAACGCCAGTCGCGCTCGACGCGCTCCTTCACCGCGGCGAGACGGGCGCGCTCCGCCTCGGCGGCGCGCGATGCGCTCAGGAGCTCGCGCGCGGTCTCGCGCCGCGCCGCGTCCACCGCCTCGCCGGCCGCGCGCCGCGCGCTCTCCGCGGTCTCCTCGGCTTTGCGAAGCACCTCCAGCTCGAACCGCGCGCGGTCCTCCGCCGCCGCGCGCGTCTCCGCCTCGTGACGGCTCTCGGCTTGGACGAGCTCGCGGCGCGTCTCCGCCGCCTTGGCGCGCGCCGCTTGCTCGAGCGCGTCCCGCGCGCTCGAGAGGTGCTCGGCCTCCGCGAGCCGCGCCTCCAGGTCGCGCACGGTCTCGCGCAAACGCGCGTGCTCTTCCGAGGCGAGCCGGCGCGCCTCCGCGGCGGCGTCTGCGGCGGCGCGCGACCCCTCCAGGCGACACCGCGCGATTTCGCGCTCGAGCGCCTCGGCGGCGTCCCTGTTTTCGGCGCGCGTCGTCGTCACGGCGGCGGCGGCGGCGCGCTCCACCGCGCCGGCGCGTCCGCGCCGAGCCGCCTCGGCGTCCGCGCGCGCGGCGTCCAGCTCGCGGCGGGTCACAGTGAGCTCGTCCAACGCCTCCGCGAGATCGATTTGCATGACGCGGAACGCGTCCGCGTTTGCGGTTTCGCGTCGTTTCGCGTCTCGCGGCGCCCGAGTCGGCGACGCGTCGTTCGCGTTTTTTTCACTCGCGTCGTTCGCGTTCGCGTCGTTCGCGTTCGAACCGACGACGTCGTCATCCTCCGTCGCTTCCGTCGGCCGCGGCGGCACGGTCGGCACCGGAAGAAGAGACGCCGTCTCTGCAGACGCCGTCGCAGACGGAAACGTTTCCGTTTCCGGCGGCGCGCCTTCGCGTCGTTCGTCATCCGCAGACGGCGTCTCCGGCGCGCGTCGTCTGTCCTCGACGCCGCGCAGAAACGCGTCGCGTCGTTTTTTCGCGCGCCGCGCGGCGTCCGCGAGCGCCGCGGCGAGCGTCGCGAAGACGCCGGCGGCGAACGCGACCGCGGCGGACGCCGACGCCTCGAGCCACCCGAGCAGGACCCGCGCGGCTTCGAGCGCCGGCGCGAGCCGGCGCCGGATCGTCGCCGGTGACAGAGACGCGCGCGCATTCACGAAGTACGCCTCCGCCGCGGCGGCGCCGATCGCGGCGAGGCTGGCGAACGCGCCCGCCAGCGCGACCGCCGCCGAGATGGACGCCCGCGAGACGCAGACCACCGCGAGCGCGGCGCCGACCGCGAGACGGGTCCGCGGCGGCGTCGACTCGTACAGGTTTCGAAAGAACGCGACGTCCAGCGCCTCGAAGCGCGCGCGCGGATCGCGCGCGGAGCGCCGACGCTCGCGACCGCGCGCGTCGCGCCGAGACGCGTCTCGATGTCGGCCGTCCGGCGAGCGGCGCTTCTCCTCGCGCGGCCTCGACCGGCGGCGCCGCGTCCCGGAATCGAGGTCCTCTCCCGAGTCCTCCGAGGGGGACCCCGCGCGACGCCCATCCTCGCTCCCGCGCGCGCGGCGGCGCATCTGCCGGTCGCGCGACGACACGGGGGTTCCGTTCGCGGATTCGGCGTCGCTCCCGCCGGCGTCGCCCCAGCGCACGCTCTTGGGGCGCCCCGAGGGGACCGACCTCGGCGTCGAGGCCGAGCGCCTCGGCGTCCTCTCCTCGGACGTTTTCGTGTCGGAGCGGGAGGTTACGTATGCCTCCCCGCGCGCGGCCGCGCGCGCGGCGCGTCGCTCCTCGCGCAGCAGCTCTCTCGCCGTGGCCTCATCTGGGCATTCGCGGTGGCGGTACGCCCCCGTCTTCTTGCTGCGCAAACGCGGGCCGCTCGAGCAGTCCACCCCGCACAGCTCGCATCGCGCCACCCCCGCGGTCGGCGAACCGATTTCGGGGATGCCGACTCCGCGGCCGGTGGAAGATTCTTCCCCGACCCCGTCCCAGTCGGCACGTGACCGGCGCTTTGAGGCGCTTCCCGACGCAGCATCACGGCGCGAAGACATCGCGCTCGCTCCCGTGCGTATTCGCACGGGGACAGCGCGAAGGCTGGGCGCACCAGTGTGGGTGTTGTTGTGCAAATTCTCGCGCTTGCAATTCATTTCCTCGGACTCGACCGCCCCATGAGTCTGTGAGTTGTCCTCTCACTTTCTCGACGGACGCGAAAACCGTGTTGTGACACGGAGCCCTGGCGGTTCTCCCACCTCTCTGTGCGCCCTTCCGCTGCCTCGGGTCGAGCGCAGGATGGGCACGTCGCTGCGGTGGTGGGAGAGGCGCGGCGTGTTGCGCGCGGCGGCGCGTGCCGCGACGCTCGCCCTGCTCGCCGCGATAGCGTTGTTGCCCTTGTGGATCCTGTTCTTTTGGAGACGTCCGGTCACCACGCTCGACGCCGAGGCGCGCGCGGACGCGAGCGGGACGCGGCGTGACGACGCGAGCTACGACTCGAGTTCGGGCGCGCGAGAGTCGTTCGACGCGAACGTGCTCGAAGCGAACCCCGACGCGTACATGCGCGACGCGGAGGGTTCCGTCGGACGCCGTCTGACGCAGACCCCCGCCGCGGAGCACCGCGAGGTGGACGATTACCACTACGTCTTCAGCGCGGACTGCAAGCCGTACATGGATTGGCAGAGCGTCGCGCTGTACCGGAGCTGGCAAAACGTCGGCAGCCCGGGTATGATCACGCGTCTTTTGTCGTGCGACGAGCGCATGCTCGCGTCGTACGAATACCTCGACCTCATGCCCACGCACGTGACCCCCCGTTTCGACAACGTCGACCCCGAGGACGACTATCCCGCCTACAACTTGCCCGGCTCGATGTTGCACTTCATGGAACACGCCGAGAATGCCTTGGCGACGAAGTGGATAGTGAAGCTGGACGCGGACATGATCTTGCGCAAGCCCTTGACGGTGACGGAGGGCGGTCTGACCGCCGGCCCGGGCGTGGTCGCCGCGGGGTTTTACGGCTACCTCGCCGGCGTCGACAACGAGATGGCGGAGATGTTCGTTCCCGACGCGCAGACCCGGTCGATTTTGGCGAAGGTCGGGGGCTGGGAGATTTTCCACGCGCCTGACCTGGCGCGCGCCGCGCCGCTGTGGTACGAGTACACCAAGCGCGTGCGGACGGACAAGCGGGTGTGGTGGCCGTTCAAGGGCACGGGCGACGTGTTCATCACCGAGACCAACCCCCGACCGTGGATCAGCGAGATGTACGGATACGTGTTCGGCGCCGCCGTCGCCGGGCTGCGGCACAACGTCGTGCACTCGTGCCAGCTCTACGCCGGCATGGCGCCGTGGGACGACGCGTCGTTCGACCCGTTCCTGATCCACTACGGGATTCGCATCGAGATACCCGAGGTGTCCGCGGGCGGGTCGCCGAGCGGCGAAGCCAGGCGCCCCGCGTGGGCCTGGGACAAGCACCACGAGCTGCAGGGCGGCGCCGACGCAAGAGATAAGCTGAGCTGCGCGATCCCTTTCGCGCCGTTCCCGGAGGTGCCCGAACGCCTGGTCCCGACGCCGGCGACGGATGGCAAGACGCTCACGCGCGAGAACGCCGAGACGAGGCGCGTCGAGGTGGTGCGCGAGCTTATGGTCGCGCTCAACGACGGCGTCAGGTGGCACAGGGCGCGCGCGTGCGGCGAGGCGGCGGACGACGGAGACGTCTTTTCCGAAAAAAGAAGCGAAAGCGAAAAGGCGAAGGCGGACGCGGAAGCGAGCGCGGCGGCGGACGGCGAGCGGCGCGCGGCGGCGGCGACCGAGGGCGTCTCGCGCCGGAAGGCCAAGGCGAGTCTTCCCCGGCGCGCCGCGGGCGGGTCTCTGTCCCGAACCCGGGGGGACGCCGGCGCTCTCGGCGACGCGCGGGACGCGCTCCCGGCTTCGTTCGCCGACGCGGCGGCGCTCGAGCGACCGACGCGGCTCGAGCGACCGACGCCGGTTCGCGCGGCCGGAGATGCGCGCGCGGGCTTGGACCGCAAATCGCGCCCCGACGACGCCGAGGAGGACGAGGAGCTGCGCGCGGCGTGGATCGCGTTCGCGTTCCTCTGGGGCGCGGCGCTGACGTACGTGACGCGCGCGGCGTGTCGCCGAACGAACGGGGGGGGGGCCGTCGTGCGGCGGAGGGTCAAGGGGTTGACGCGGTGACTCGCGACGCGAGCGCGGCGATCGAACGGCTGAACGGCTGTGCGTACATAGTAGTATCACGACACGAACGCGCGATCGTGTCTTGCTTCTGTCGTCCGCGACGCGCGCGATCGATCGCTCCACGCGCCTCTCCGTCACTGCAACGAGTTGACGAACATGATGGACAGCGCGGCGATGGTGATGAAGATGGGCACCGCCGACACCCCGTACAGCACCAGAAACCCGAACGGGTTCCCGTCCATCTCCGGGGACTCGTCCTCCGATGAAGCGTCCGCGCCGCCGGAGCTCCCCCGCTGTCCGGGCACGGGGCCACGGATGCCCGCCGCCGAGTTGGCGATCTCCGCGTAGCGCGACGGGCCGGCGCTTCGCCGAGCCGCCGACGCGGCATCCTCCTCGAGGCCGGGCCACTCGCGGAAATCCTCGAGGAGCATCTCCAGCGCGAGCAGGTCCGTGGGGGTCTCGCCCGCGTCGATCATCTCCAGCTGCGCCACCTTCTCGTCCGCGCTCACGCCGCTCTCGTCCTCGATGCCGTACCGCTCGCGGCGGTCCGCCAGGCGCGGGTCCTCGATGGCGAGGGTCAGGCGCACCTCGTTGAAGTTCATCTCGCGCTTCACGTACAGGAGCTTGAGGTACGCCTTGATCTCGGCCGTCGCCGCGGCGATCTTCTCCGCGTCTGGGTCCGCGGGGGAGGCGGGCGCCGCGGGCGCGGGCGCCTCAGCGGGCGCGTCCTCCGCGTCCGCGGCGCGGACCACGAGCGCGCGGCCCGTGCTCGATCGAGACGCGAGGCGCGCGGCGTTGGCGGATCGCGGCTTGCCGGAGAGGGCGACCGCGCGGGAGGCGCCGGGCGCGCGCGCGGAGAGGCCCGCGGCGCGAACGCCCACCGCGAGGGGACGCGCGACAGTGGACATGACGGCTCGAAACGCACGTGCGCGCGGCGGTCGTGAGTGGCGCGCGGGGAGACGACGTCCATGGAGGATGTCGCGATAAGCCAACTGGCGGAGATCGGACGGCGTCGTTCGGCGCGCGGCACGTGGCGGTTTCTTGAAAAAGGACCTCATAAACAACGCTCCAACCGTTGCGCCGGCCCCACACCGCGGCGACGCGCCACGTTCGCGGGGGCGACTCGGGGCGCGGGGGCGCGACTCCCGTCTGGTCACCATGAGCGCCCCGCTGGAACTGTCGCAGGTACGAACCTCACGACCCGCCCCCCGAGCTTCGAGGGCGCTCGCTCCTCGAGTCCCGACGACGCGCGGGGCATTGTGTTTTCCTCGGCCGCGCCGTTTCTCGCGCGCGCGCGCCTCGTCGTCCGGCCCCTGACCCTCCCCCCTCGCAGGCGGCGCGGCGCGCGCTGGCGGACAAGCTGTACGAGAAGCGTAAGACGGGCGCGCTGGAGGTGGAGCGCCTCGTGCGCGCGGCGCTGGCGGAGGCGGAGGCGTCCACCCGCACAGATGCGAACGCGGACACCTTCGAACGACGGAGACGCGCGAACGGAGACTCCGGCGGCGCCTCCGGACTCGGCGCGATTCTCGGGCTCGTCTCCTTGTTGGCGGGAGACTTCGCGGCGCACGAGAACCCGAACCGCCGGAAAGGCGGCTTGCTGGGTCTCGCCGCGGTCGTCGTCGGGCTCGGCGAGGACGCCGGCGGGGTCGTGGAACGCCGCGAGACGTCGCGCGCGGCGCTCCGCGCCGCCGTGCCCCCGATCCTGGCAGCGTTCAGCGACCCCGAGCCGCGCGTGCGGTACTACGCGTGCGAGGCGATGTACAACGTGCTCAAGACCGCGCGAGCGGGGGTGTTGCTGTTGCCGGAGCGCGAGGACGACGAAGGATCGCACGCGACGCGAGACGGCGAAACCGACGAGGACGCGCTCGACGCCGGGTCCCTCGCATTCCCGACGATGCGCGCGCTGTTCGACGCGTCGTGCGACCTCTCCGCGGACGCGGACGCGGACGTGCAGAACGCCGCGCACCTGCTGGACGGTCTCTGCAAGGACGTCGTCTCCGAGGCGTTTCACGACGCGGACGACGCCTCGGACGACGATTCCGAAGAGGTTCGCGGAGGTACAAGCGCGCTGTTGAGCGCGTGTCTGACGTCGGCGATTCGCGCGCGCGCGGAGCGCGCGGCGCCTGCGTCGCGTCTTCGTCGCGCCGCCGCGGCGAGATCGGCGGATCCCGAGGATCCGTACGCGCGTCAGTTCCTGATCGGCTGGATCGTGGTTCTGGACGCGACCCCGCAGGTGGACGCGCTGTTTTGGCTCCCGGAGTTTTTCGAACCGCTGCTCCGGATGCTCTCCGACCCGAACCGCGAGATTCGGCAACAAGCGGACGGGTGCCTGCGGACGTTCCTGTCGGAGATCCGGGCTCTGTTCGAGGCGACGGACGCCGACGGCGACCAGCCACGCGCGCGGTTCTCGCGGGTCGACCTCGCGCGGCTCTCCTCGACGCTCGAGAGGCACACGCGGAGCGCGGACGAGTTCACGCGCGTCACCGCCGTGACCTGGCTGCGCGAGTTCGTCGCGCTCGCCGGGCGCGCGGGCAGAGGGAAGGGTTTCGGCGGCGATGGAAAGACAAAGGCCTTCGCGCGCATCGCCGAGATGACCCGCGCAGTGCTTCCCTGCCTGAGCCACGCCGAAGCCAAGGTGCGCGACGTCGCCGCGCGCGCCGCCGACGAGCTGCTCGAGGCGGCGCGCGACGCCGCCGCCGCGAAAACGCTCGACCTGGACGCGCTCCTCGCCGCGCTCGCGGCGTGCGCCGGTGCGGCGGCGGAGGCGTCGCGCGCGGCGGACGTCGACGCGGCGACGGCGGCGCCGATCCTGAGCGCGGGGGGCTCGTCGCGCCTGGACGCCGTCGCCGGCGAGGCGACGCGCGCCGAGGCGCTGCGGTGGTTCCTGGCGTTGCTCGAGACGGCGCCCGAGGAGACTCGCGCGCGAATGCTCGGGGTGGCGGCGTCGGACGCCTCCGCGCCGCGAAGGGAGAAGAGAGAAACCGCCGTGGAGAACACGCGAGAGGGTTTCTTCCACAGCGACGCCCTGGCGAGCGTCTTCCTGAACGTCTCGAGCGACTCGGAGCTCGCGACGCGGCGCGCGACGGACGCGCTCGCGCGCCTGGGCGAGGGCTCGGACGGCGCGTTCGACGCCGTCGTGCGCGCGCTCGCGCGCGCGCTCTTCGAGGACGAGAGGGCGCGACGGGTTCGCGCGCGCGGGTCCGCGCGAGAACACCGCGCGGGGCGGATCTCGCGGGCGGACGGCGAGGCCGCGGACGTCGACGGAACAGAACGAACGGCGTCTTCGGAGACGTCTCCGTCTGCGGCGACAGACACGAGTCTCCCGAGGAGCTTTCTCGAGCGTCGAGGCCTCGCGACGATCCGGCGGCTGTGCGCGGCGCTCGGCGACGCGCGCGTCGTGCGGCGGCTCGCCGAGGTGGTGGCCGAGACGGCGGCGTCGGCGATCGAGAAGGCGGGTTCGCCCGAGGAGGCGCTCGACGGCGGCGGCGGCGACGACGACGGCGACGCGTTGGCGTTCGCCGCGCGCGCGGCGGACGCGTTGAACGCCATCGCGCTCGCCGCACCCGAGTGCGCGCGGCTGCGGCGGACGCTTCGGGGGGACGACGACGCGTTCGCGTTCGGACGGGACACAATCGGGGGCGATTCGAGTCCGTCGACGGAGTCCGCGAAATCCCGGAAAGAAAAGGAAAGCCTGTTGCGCGGTTTGTTCCCGTGCTGGTGCCACAGCCCGGCGGCGACCATCGGCTTGTGCGTGCTGTCGGGTCTGGACGCCGTCGCGTTTTTCTGCGCGGAAGAGGTCGCGCGCGACGAGACGGAGCTCTCGCGCGAAACTTTAGTGCGTCTCGATCGGCTCGCGCATCTCCTCGAGACGCCGCCGTTCGCGGGCGCGCGCCTGCGGCTCGTCGCGCCGGGCGCGCGCCCAGGTTTGAAACGCGCGCTCGCCGCCGTGCTGGCGCTGCTGCCGCAGAGCTCGGCGTTCCGCCTGCTCCGGGACAGGCTCGGCGGGTGCGCCCTCGTCGGCGGCTCGGGCGCGCGCGGCGGACGGAGCGAAGGTTTGAAAACTTTTGAAAAAACGCATCCGGAGACTCCGGAGGGGGGGATGCTCGACGAGACCGTGCCGCCGTTCGCGGCGCGCGCCTTCCGAGCGGCGCGCGCGGCGCACGCGCGCGAACGGGAGCGGACGTCGAACGAGACGTCGCGCCTACGCGTAGACTGATGAACGTAGCTAGCTAGCTACTAGTAGGGTTCTTCCCGTCGCGTCGTATCGCGTCGTATCGATCACACGCGGCGATGGCTGTTTTGTTTTGTCGTCTCCCGTGCGTAGACCGCACGCGCCGCACATCCAGACGCGTCTCCGGAGGACGACGCAGAGACGTCCGCTCACCGAGGCGGCGCGGCGGCGAGGAAAACGAACGCGGCGGCGACGGAGACGGCGGCTTTCGCGGCGGAGGCGCACGCCACCGTGAAAAGTTTCGTTTTCGTTTTCGTCTCTTCCGCAGCCTCAGCCTCGTCGTGACCGGCGTGACCGTTCGAGCGGGGAGGGGAGGGAGAGAGGGGCGCCTCGATCGGCGTTCGCGACCCGCCCGCGCGGCGCGTCGCGAGCGTCGCCCTCGTCTCGGGCCTCGCGCGAGGCGGTCGTCTCGACGCGACGAGCGCCCCGAGGTGCAGTCGCGAGGACGCGGGGGACCCGTCGCCCGGCGAAGAAGCGTCCAGCGCGCGCGCGAGGTCGACCGGGCGCGAGGGGACGCACCCGGACTCGGGAGCGCACTCCAGGCACAACGCGAGGTCCTCGAGGCGCATCTCGGTCGTGGTCGCGGCGTCGCCGCGCGCGCCGTCGGTCCCCGAGACGTCGCTCATACGGAGCTTCGTCTCCGGCGCGCACCCGAACGCGTTCAGGCCGGGCGAGGCGGAGGGGAACAACACGCCGCCGCCCGTGCCGTCCGCGGCGCGCCTCAGGGCCACCGCGCACACGCAACCCGGGCCCAGACGCGCCTCGAACGTGCACACGGGCGACGCCATGACGAGAGGGCTGCGCGAGGGAGACGCGCGTGAGCGTGCGGGCGGACCGCTCGTGGGAGTCTGGCGTTCGTTTTTAAAACCGAACCTTTTCAGAGACGCTCGACGACAGTCTCGAGAAGGCGCGAAAACGTCCGTCGCGAGACGAACGTTCGCGTTTTTTTTTTTCGCGTCGCGCGCGCGGGTCGCTCGTATTAATACGAGCTCCTCTCTCTCGAGCTAGAGACGACCGTCTCGCGTCACCTCGGCGGCGGCGGCGGCACGAGCACGCTCGGCACGCGCGTCGGACCTCGACCCGTCGCCGGCGTGACTGAAAACTCGCGCGCGAGCGTTTTTATCTGCGCCGGGACGGGCAGAGGCGGCGGCGCGGCGCGCGGTTTCGGCGACGCGGCGTAAGGGAAAACGTCGCCCTCCTCTCTGTTTCTCACTCGCGGCGCTTCTGGAGCGGGGGCGGGATTCGTCCGGGAAACAGGCACGACGGGCGCTTCGACGCCGTCCTCGGGCGTCGACGCCGCGCTCCGCGAACGGTCTTCGTCGCGCTTCTCAGTCGGTACGAACGGCGCCAACGCCGGGGAGGGATCCGCGGCGCGCGACTCCTCCGGCGACGTCTCTTTCGCCTCGCGAAGCAGCGCCGCGAGATCCGCGGGCCCGTCCTCGGAGACGCGCATCGAGTCCCCACGCTCGAACTCGGAGTCGCGATCGACGAGCCGCGCTCCACGAACGGCGGTCGTCGCGCCCGCGGATTCGTTCGCGAGCTCGCTCGCGTGTTTCGTCGCGTCGTTGTCGTCGTCGTTCGTCTCGCCGCCATCGGTCCGCGGGACTCGCGTCGCCTCCGAACGGAGTCTCTCGTCGGCGACGGCGCCGGCGACGACGGCGTCCACGTTTTTCCGCACGCGCGTTCGCTCGAGCTCGAACGAAGCCTCCTTCTCGCGCAGCGCGCGCTCGAATCGCTTCCGCAGCGCCGCCAGCTCGGTTTCCCGGCGACGCTCGGCGTCCGCCAACAGCGCGTCGCTCTCGCGCGCCGCGGCGGCGGCTTCCGCGACGGCGACGGCGTCTCTCCGATCGCAATCGGCGGCGAGGCCGCGGGCCTCCGCCTGCGCCGCTTCGAGCTTCGCGGCGAGCGACTCCGCGCTCGCCTGCGCGCGAAGACACCGCGTCTGGCACTGCTCGATCTGCGCGCGCAGCGCGGGAACCTCCGTGCGCTCCACAAAGTCCAGGCGCTCGGTGATGCGACGCACGTCCTCGTCCCGGGCGGCTTGCATCTGCGTCACGCTCCGCTCCCACTGCGCGCAGACGTCCTCGATCTGTGCGTCCCGCTCGGCGATGTCCGCGCGCGCGCTTTCCAGCTCGCGCGCCAGGCGGCGCTCGCTCGCCTCGCGGTGGGAGAGCTCGCGCTCGAGGTGCTCGACGACTCGCGCGAGGTGGTCGTCGCCTCGCGTCTGCGTCGCGCGGGGCGCCCCGGAAAACCGCGCGGGGTCGGGCGTCCGCGCCGTGAACCCGGGGGGAACCGACGGAGATGGGGCGACCACGGACGCCATGACACTCCGCGCGCTTCCGGCGGTCGCGCGATGCGCGCTCTCGGAAGCCGCGGGTAGGACTGGGGGGCGTCTCGGGTGGAGAGGCGACGACGCGAGGAATTCCCGAGAGTGTTGGCTTTTTTTGAGTTGTTCTTCCTTCGAAATCAACGTCGAGCGCTCGCGTGACTCGCGTCCGCGTCGCGAAAATCGAAGGACGCCGTCGACGGCGCACCGTCGTCGACGGCGAACGGCTAAACGAATGAACAGGTGACACCCTATACGAACGACCACGGTACCACCCACCGAGCACAACCAGTACACGCGCCGGGACACGTCCCCGCGGACACCACGTCGCTCCGTTCATCGAGGAAAGAGACGACGCGCGCCGGGCGGTTCATCTTTTTTCCCCGAAAAAAAACATCCCGTCGTCGGAATCCGAGTCACTCAACGCGTCTGAATGATCATCCGCCCACGCGTCGTCGTCGGCGTCGGATTCAAACGCGAGCGCGGCGAGCCGCGCTCGCGCGTGCTCCGACGCGCGCGATGAGAGAGCGCTCTCGGACGCGCGGTGCGCGTGAGAAGCGGCGCGCGAGCCGGGGATCAGTCCGGGAATGGCGGCCCGCGCCATCGAGCGCCGCGCGCCGCGCGCGGCGTCGCGCGCGGCGCGCGC
>MDSV01185206.1_pt1 | contig 48041 bp, 47 predicted proteins | sample 810851 | NCBI WGS metagenome assembly MDSV01 (sample SAMN05326640, study PRJNA326480) | marine metagenome | isolation source: seawater | place: Atlantic Ocean: North East | collected 2012
CATATACAGTTGATACCAGCGATACCGACGGATTAGTCACATTTGCAATTGATGCATCCTCTGGACAAACATTAGAAAGTGCTGCCCAAGTTACACAAGCAGATATTACAAACAGTTCCAGTGTCACTATTGATACCACTGCACCTATATTAACTAACGTCACTGCTATTACTACTCCTACAAATGACACTACACCCAGTTATATATTCAACTCTACTGAAATTGGTACAATCAGTAGCACATTATCATTTACAACTACTACAAGTGCGGTCGTTGGAAGTAATACTATTACATTTGACACGTTAGCAGATGGAACCTATAGTGGATATACAATAACCATTACTGATACACCCGGTAATGTGTCCAGTACCTTAACCATTCCAGATTTCGTAATTGATACGACTTCTCCTACTATAACTGGCATTGCTATTGATTCATCCAACACAAATGTAACCGTAACCTTCTCTGAAGCAGTATATAATACAGCTAATGGAACGGGCGATTTGGAAACATCTGACTTCACGCAATCATTATCAGGAGGACTTGCTACTTTACCTTCCATATCCAATATTACAAAAACAAGTCAATCTGTCTGGGATATGAGTTTAGCATACAGCGGTTACGCAAACGGATCAGAAACATTCACTATTAGACCTACTGATGCTACTTCTATTTATGACGAAGCTGGAAATGCTGCTTCTACTTCCCAATCAAATAACACTATTTCTTTGAATAATAATACTGCCATCTTTTTATCTTTAGGAATGACTGGAGCCATATATGAAAACAATAGTAATATCAAAATGACATTTTCCGAGTCTGTATTTAATACAGACGGAGGAAGTGGCGATCTGGAAACATCCGATTTTACAGCCACTTTGTCTGGTGGCGTTGCAACCAATCCTATTATTGGAAATATATCAAAAGTAAGCGATTCTGTTTACGATTTAAGTTTAACATTTACTGGAGATGCAGACGGCACTGAAATTCTTACTATAAAACCTTCTTCCAACTCTGCTATATATGATGTTGCCGGTGCTGCCATGTCTACAATAGACGATACTTCTACTAATCTAATGATCACATGGATTAATACCCAATCCGCAAATTATTTAGACAGTACCTATGTAGATGGATTTGTAGATATTAGTGGAGGCAACTTAATTCTCAAAAACAGCGAAGATGTACTTAATATCGCAGGTGACGTCAGTCTTAATGGAAATGTATATATCGGAGGGAAATTAGGATACGGCGTAGAAAATATTACATACGAATTAGACGTATCTTCTGGTAATGTTGATATAAGCGGAGGATTCACTATTACTGGAGATGCAAGTATTAATGGAAATGTAGTTACTGCAGGAAACGTTTACATCACCGGAAGCGATCATGGATTATCTATATCTAACAGCAGCATTGATTACTCAGACTCTGTTGATTTATCTATTAACCAGACCATACAAGTGCTAACAAATGATAATTCTTTCAACGTTGCACCTACTATACACAACGATTTATCATCTAATGGTAACTTTGGAGCAAGCTTTGCATATGACGCCAGTCTATCCGTTGCTGGAAATGTTATGATTGTAGATGCATCTAATACCAATTACGGATCCTATACTGTTTATTCAGGAATTGACGCGTCTTACGCTTTTGTTCTTGGTAAAAGTAAATCCAATGTCTTTAATATTGTCAATTCCGATAATGCAGGTGTTTACATGAACACTGGTTCTAATAGTTTCTCATCTGCATCCGATATTAATCTAAAGAAAAATATACAACCTTTACAATCATCCAGTGACAAACTTAAACAATTGGAACCAAGAACATTCAACTGGAAATCTGAAGATGACAATGCTGACAAACATATTGGTTTTATTGCACAAGAAGTTGAGAAGATCTATCCCGAACTTGTTGAAGAAAATACTTACCCAAATGGTTCTACTTATAAAGGAGTCAATACAACCAGATTAATACCTTATTTAATTAAAGAAATTCAAGACTTGAAAAACGAATTAGATTCCATGAAATAAACAATTTTTTAATAAATTAAAATATTGTTTGATTATATATGAGTTTATATAATTTTTGTGCAGGCCGCGGCTGCGGTGGTATAGATAGTTATCGTGATAATGTAGATTCCACACCAATAACGACCCAAACAGACGAAGTCGGTACAGGAAACAATAATGCAGGAAATATTTCAGAAATAGACGGAATTGTTTACCTTGCAGGCGAGGATCCCAATTTTAGTTTAAACGGAGAACTCCCACCGCCAGATGGAAAAAATAATGCATATTCTAACTCCGGTTCCGCCGGACGGTATCGTGACACCAAATTAACCTATGAAAAAGATTATTTAATATCTTTTAACCTTATTACAGGGATTTTAATTTCATTGTTTATTATCTCAAAAAAAACTTAGGGCAATATATAAAGATGGAACTTTCTACAAAGGACTTAGAAAATGAACACTTAAGGAAAAAACAAAATTACACAGACTATCAACAATATTACAATAAAGCTTTTTTAGCAAATTTAAATGTTTCTATTGGTATTTTATTTATTGCATTCATGATAGTTAAAAATCGTACCTAATTATATATGAGCACTGAGAATACTTCTGAAGAAATGCCCAATGATTTTAAAGTGTTGGCTATAAGTCATTCCGCAGATACCAGTAAAATAAATATTATTAAAAACGCTACGACTGAATTGTATTTCGCTTACTTTATTCAACTTATCATTTATTATGGTTTACTCATTATTTTCACTTATGTTTTTTTCCCGAAACTTTTAAAAAGTACATCTATCATTTTAAAAACTATCTTTTTACTTTTCCTCTACGTATACCCTTTAGTCATTTTCCCCATTCAAAGTGTAGTATACTACCTCCTTGAACAAACATTTCACTCTTTTTATACAAACATTTATTTGTCAAAAACGTGGTAAATAATCTCATTATTATGTAATATAATAATGAAACTACTTTTAGAAGGATTTGACTTTCAAGACGAAAGAAATAAATCATATTCCGAAATCAATGAAAATTTAAAAAAAAACAGAGAACTTATTGAATGTAACAATAAAAATGACATTTTATGTGCCGAAATTCATGAAAAATTAAAAGAAAAAACACAGGTTCTCTATGACTCTAAAATTATTCGCAATCAAAAACAAAATTCATTCAATGAATGTGAATTAAAACATTCATCCTGTGATTATATTTATAATGAAATACAACAAAAAATACAAGAATTTAAACAAGTCTATAAAGAGATCAATAATATTGAACAACATATACAAAATTGTAATTCTACAGAAAAGAATTGTAACCAAATAGAGAACCTGTTAAAAAATGTACAGAAAAAACACAAAAACTTGGAAAAAAAATTACATAATAGTAGAAAAATAGATCCGATCACTCGCGAAAAATTTGTACTGTTGATTGAAAAAAACAAATTACAAATTTTTAAACTAAAAAATGATAAAAAACAATGTTTTAGAGAACTAAAACAAAAATGTTCTCAAAAAAAGGACGATTTATTGATTAATAAAAAATTATTACAAACCAATATTTATCAGAATATTGATAATTTGAATAACGCTTACAGTGTAGACGCTTGTGAACAACAACCAACCTGTTATGACCTGCTTGCCGAATCCAATATAGCCGCTTCTGATTTTCAATTACATGAAGAAGAACACAAAATTATACAAAATGATTTTGATACGTGTAAGGATCCATACAAAAACCAATGTAAAGACATTTTTATTGATTTAGAAAAAAATACTGGAAAGATTAATAATGACATAATGTATATGAAACACAAATTAGAGAACATGGCAAATTTAGAAGAAAATATTGAAGAAAATAAGAAGATTTCATCCATACAAGATAATAACGATAATACGAAAAAAAACTTTAAATTGCATGAAAATCCGAATCTGGATAATTGCATCAGTTATGAATCTGAGGTTTGTAAAAATATTGTTCTTACAACGATTGCATCTGTATTATTATATTATTTCTTCTTTGAAATTTAATAAAATGATATACTATATTTATGAAATCATTACATTACGCTTTTTTAGATAACAAAATAATTGAAGGGTTTGAAGAAAACAATAACGTTTCTGATACGATTCAAGAAAACGAAATTATTTTAAATAAAATTAACAACAATGAGGAAAATATTGACGAGGAATTAAACAAATTAAGGTATCATGACGGCCTAAATATTAAATATACCGATCTCAAAGAAAATAAAAAATTCAAACAAATGGAGACCGACTACAAAAGCATGATTTTGCAAGATAAATTTTTACTTGCTTTAGGTGGAATTACATTCGCTTCTTTAATTATTCTTGGAACACAATTATAATATATTATATTATATACTATATTATATTATGAGCGTTTCAACCTTCCCAAGTGCCGTTCCTGATGTTAATAATCAAATCAATGAATTAAACCAAACAGTAAATAACGATTTAACAAATAATGAAAAATTACTAGAACAGCAAAATATATTAAAAGGTGTTCTTGATGATGAAAAACAGAACTTACAAGATAAAGTTGACGTCTATGATAAAATCAGTGAAACTGGTAAAAGAGACGCATTACTAAAAAAAAACAGCAGTCAACGTTTAAAACAACACAACTATATGTTCTTTATAATTATTTTTGCGATTGCCTTATTAATCGGTCTTGAACTTATAGAAAAATACTATTCATATATATTCCCCGAGTGGTTACTCACCTTTTTACGAATTATCATTATTGCTGTAACTATTATTTGGTGTTTTACAATCAATGAACAAATCCAATACAGAGACAACTTAAATTATGATCGCATTGATTTAGAAAAACCAAAAATAGATACACCCGAAGAAATTGAAAGAAAACGAAGAAAAGCTGCCAAAGATGGTGACTTACTCGGATCCATTGACACCACATGTAGAATTGGACCCGAAAATTGTGGAACCGGTACCACATGGGACAGTGAAAGAATGTTATGTATGCCAACACCCACGGTAAATGAGAATTTTGATACTATTTTACCAAATGAGCCATGTTGCAATTATAATTCTATATAAAAATGTACTTATATATTAATAATGAAAGAACCCAAATATGCCATGAAACCCCCTGATTATGACGCTAACGATGAAAAACTGAAAAATACAAAAGCAAATTATCAAGTTTCCAAAGTAAATGAACTACAATCTTTCAATTACTTTTTATTTATTACTTATTACGTTGTTGCTTCTTTAGCATGTTTAGTTATTATTTTTCTATTTCCGTATAACATTTATTTGAAAATACTTATTATTATATTTTTACTTGCATACCCCTTTTTCATTTATGAAGTAGAAATGCACGTTTATAATAGTTTCAATTACAGTCTATCTTTCTTATACGGAAACGCATACGAAACTGAAAAAAAATAATATTATATGCATTATACACTATTATATAATAATAACAAGAATTATTATTATTTACAAATCATTGTTTGTAATATTGTTATCATCTGAATCTCTTTCAAAAATATCATCATTATCTTGTTCATAACGAATACGAACCCCACTCCATGATTGATTTCTAATCCTCCCGTACTGCTTATCCATATATTCATGTAAATCTTTTGGACTTGGACCACGGCCACCATAATTGGATGCATACCATATTGAGAAATCGTTGTTTAATTCTGTTTTCTTTATTTTTCCATCAGTATCTTTAATAACTCTATCTTTGATAAATTCAGAAATATAATCTTGGCTCTCTCTGTATTCATTACTCTTTTCCAAAACTATACTACAATCCTCTACTACACCATCTGTCTTATACACTATATCAACCAACATTGATGCCATCACTTCTTTCCATTTATCAAACTTTTCGTCAATATATTTATCTATTTTAAACTGATATGGTTTATCTTTATCACCTGCAACCGGATTCTCTGTAAACAAAGATTTAAATGGCACAGTACGAATACGTCTCCATGTTCCATGATCATTGGATTTAATTCCCATTAAATTATTACACGCCACCACCAGCTTACATTGCGGAATAAAAGATATAACTTGTGCCTGATAAGGGGCTCTTCCAGTTAATGGATCTTTACCTGAGGTGATCTGTTTCATAATACCTTCATTTATTACCTCTTTTTTTGAAGGCTCTTGCATGACTGCATAACGAATACCCTTCAATTGAACAATCTCCGGCGACAACCCGCCAACATTCGCACGAGCACCTGTTATCAAAGAAACAGGAACGTCTCCTTTATAGTCACCCAAGACCTTTTCCATCAAATTAATCAACACCGATTTTCCATTCTGTCCATGTCCATGATACATATTAAATGTCTGATTTGCGGATGTACCTATCAAGGTGGATGCTAAATGACTCCACATGTAATTACATAATTCACGCTCTGGAAACAATTTCTCCATAAATGTTGTTATTTCTTTTTTTATCTCATTATGACTTTCATTCAATTCTATATAATTGATATTTGTACAACGCGAAACATAATCCTCGGGAGTTCCTTTACGAAACGTCTTTGCTTTAAAATCTACAATCCCGTTTTTAAAACACAATAAATATGGATTCTCATCCAACTTCTGGAGAAAATAACTGTTGTAAAACAACTCCTTCGCCTCCGTCATTATTTTGATCTTATCAGTTGTACTTCCTAACCTTTGTATAATATTTAATATCTGAAGAGATTTCGTTTTGTTTGTATCATTCTCACTTTGAACATCATCTTCTGCCTCATTATTCACTGAATCCATTAACAAATGTTTACTTGCAGAAATATTTTGCATTAATTGCACTGAACGCTGATTATACAAATCTCGTATTGCCCCAGATATACCTTTTCTTAAATTTACACCTGAATCATCTTCTTTCCATCGGTTGTCTTTAAAACGATGCCACGATGTATTTTTTAACCCCACACACACAAATTCATGTTTAAACCATTGATACAACACCTTGGCCAAATCATTATCCGGAGCCTTATACTTTGAATTACTTGAATTTATTGTTTGATCTATATAATAATCAATCGTATTCATTTTAATTCTCTCATATTCTTCTTCACATTCTTTTTTGACCCAATGAATCAAAGACAATTTTGTTAGACCATCATCGCCCTTTACTTCTTGTTCACTCCATTTGCTACATAAATCTGGTATATCTGAAAAACTAAAACCTTCTTTTCGTGCACTAAATGCTAACCATGTTATTAATAGTTTTGGATGCGTATTTTTTAAACACCATAATACACGAATCCATTTTAGATATGAACCCTCTCCATAATACGATTCTGGCAATATCATTGCATATTCGTGCATTGTTTTCAAATAATATTCATCATTGTTGTTTGTAACACTATCTAAAAACACATCCACCGCATGATCTAATTCTTCTCTATTTTTGATATTTGACAATAGACGGTTTTCAAATATACTTTGATCTGTTTGTTGAATCATCACGTTTCTGGGTCTCTTTTGCTGTTTAAATTCATTCCCCATTTTCTCAAATGTTGAAATAAAATCATTTTTCATAAACAAAGAGACATTATTTGTATTCCTAACTGACAAAGTATGAAATTGTTTTTCCATATCAAATTTAGACACTGGAATCTCTTGTAAGCTCAACTCATCATCATCATCGTCATACCCTATTTCAAAAATGCGTGTAATTGCATATTTATCAAAACCGGGCTTTCTTGATCCATACAATTGCCAATTTACATGGCCTTTAGAAATGCCTTCATCAAAAACATCATTCCATGTATTTGTAATTGGCAAATCACTCCAAATATCTCTGATTGATTCCATCACTTTTTTACGAATGTACATTTGAATATTTCGGTCACATTGTAGACCAATCAATATATGTATCCCGTCTTTTGTTATATTCTTCTCTTTTAATCTATTTACAGTAGGTTTCTCAAAAATATACACCGGAATGTTTACATCTTTATTCAATTGATACACTTTTTTCAATTCCTCTCCATATAACAAAATCAAATCTTCAATTTCCGTATTATTGTGTTGTTTCTCGTCTATATCATACATATAGCGAAAATCTAAATCAACAACTAAAGGTCCGTTATCATCACGCTGTTTCTCTGTTAAATATTCCTTTTTATTTTTTGATACTATGTCCCTATAATATAATTTTAGAAATGTATCATATTCTGCATCTGAAATATGATAGCTGCCACCATAGATATTTTTTTTATTGTCACCAATTCTGGTATTAGTTATAGGTTTTTTATTCACGTTTTTAGTTATTGCATGTTTTGCTAAAAAGTCTTTAATATCACTATAATCTTCCATTCCGGGCACTATACTCATGTCTTGTGCTTGATTATCACTATAACTCATTATATGTACTATTATAAGAATTTTTATTTATTTCATTTTATATCAATTTTTCTTTTAGACTATCAATTACTATTTTTTATGTTTATTGATTTTTGCTAACATTTTTTACTTTTTAATTATAACATACGTATTATAAAATTGATAAAAAGATAAAATATATAAAATTAAGTATTTAGTTATTATATAATGAAGTTCTGCATTCAATGCGATAATATGTATTATCTTGGTATTAACGAAGAAAATACAAACGAATTAATCTATTATTGTAGAAATTGTAAGCATATTGATAATACTCTCACTTCTGAAGGTGCTTGTATTTTAGATACGTATAACCAAAACAGCGAATTACAGATTAATCATATTATTAATAAATATACAAAATCAGACCCCACATTGCCGAGAATGCATAACATGAAATGCCCAAACGCTGAATGTAATTCCAATAAAGATAAAAGTGATAAATTTCCAGAAGTCATTTACATGAGATACGATGATGCAAATATGAAATACGTTTACATATGTAATCAATGTGATTTTGTATGGAAAACAAACAATAAAATATAAACCAATAAAATTGATATTTCTTTTTTAATTATTTAGAAAAATAAAGATATATTTTATAATGGACATTGAAGATGAATTTTCAGCAAGCGAATTTGAAGAAAGTGATAACGAAGAATTAGAAAACAAAGAAACCAAAATCAACCCAACCAATTCTATTAAAGTGCAAGATGACGTTGAACTGGATGAAGACGAAGATTTAGATGACGTTGAGCTCGATGAAGACGAAGATTTAGATGATGATGAAGAACTTGATGATTTAGAAAGTAAATTGGATGATCTTGATGTTGAAAATATAAACGAAAATACCATTCAAGTAAAAGATAATATAAAATCCTTTGAATTATCTGATGATGACGACGATGACAGTGATGATGAAAATTATTTACAAAAATTAGACGATAGTGTTGAAAACAATATTCTCCAAACCTATTATCCTGAATTGAATCATCATAATTACGACGAAGTCAACGCTTTGTCCACGGTTGTCCGAAACTCTGAAGGTACTATTATTGACCCTTTACACAAAACATTACCTTTCATTACTCGTTATGAAAAAGCAAGAATCATTGGAGAACGTGCAAAACAAATCAATGCCGGTGCCACACCTATGATCAAAACCGACCCTTCTGTGATTGATGGATATCTTATTGCTTTAAAAGAATTTGAAGAAAAAAAAATACCTTATATTTTAAAACGCCCTTTGCCTAATGGCGGGTGTGAATATTGGAAAATGATTGATCTGGAAATACTTGTTTAATCTTATAAAATTGATATTATTATATTCATTTTTTATTTTATAAAAAATGGTTAAGGAAATAGATACTTCTCAATTAATACCCGGAAATGAATACTTTATTACAAAATATAACATTACTGGTGCTGTGTATTTCAAATTAAAGGGTACGTTTTCTCACGTTTATAAAGGATATAGAGTTATATCTTACGTATTTAAAAATTATACGATTATAAGAAAGGTTTACCCCAATCAACCTGTTCCTTTTCCTTTTGCAGACACTTATAACGAAGACTACTATTTTATTGTTAAAGATAAAAAAGTATATTTTCATCATTACAGTAATCATGGATTAAGTAGTTTAATTCGGTATTTCGTTACTGAAAATGAGTCTATCATTAAAAAAGCCCGCGAAAGACTATTTATCAAAGCAATGCAATGTATATTATCTCCATTTATTAAAGATACCTACATGTTACTTATGATAACAGTTCCCTATTTATGCGAAAACCCTTTAGATCATCCTGATATTTATATTTAAATTGTAATTTTATTTACATGTTTTTACACCATTGAATATTTAAAATGCTGATTATTCATCTAATAACATTAAAGCCATTGCTGAATAATTGTGTAAATCAATTAATGTATCTCTAATTCCTTCATCATTTATTAAATTTACTCCATTTTTTGTTATTGACATAGAACGTTGTAACTTATCTTCTATTCTCATTAAAACACCAATAACTCCATATTTAGCAAACGCATCACCATAATCTATATTTTTTTTAGTAAATAGTTCTAATGCTTCTTTTTGGATTTTTATCATTTGTTCTACTCTGTCCATTTTATTATAAAAATCATAATGTATTTATATCAATTTATAATATTTAATAGGCGTTTTAAATATTCAAAGATGTAAAATAGTTTACCAAATCTCCTATTTTTATTTTTTCTTGTTCCGACGTCTTCATGTCTCTTACAACAACTTCATCTTCATCAAATTCATATTTATTTGCAATAATTACATAACGATATTTCTTTTTGTTTGCATAATCCAACTGTTTTGGAAGCTTTACACTCTTATTTAAATACACATCCGTTTTTATTCCAGAAGAACGCAGTTTTGTTGCAACCGATTGATAACTTGAAATATATTTTTTATCTTGACACGTGACCAAAACATCTGCAATCGTTTGTGAATCCGCATTCAGATAACCCGCATTAATCAATGTAGGTACTAAACGCGTAAGTCCTATTGATAATCCCACTCCCGGATAGTTATCGTTTGGATTACCACTCAATGTACTCACTAAATCATTGTATCTGCCACCACTACACACACTCCCAATCTCCATGTGATCAAGAAGATTTGTTTCATATACCGTTCCTGTATAATAATCCAGCCCCCTTGCTATACGTGCATCCACCTTAAAATACTCTTCGCTCACTCCATTCGCAATAATGCCTTTCACCACACTTTCCAATTCATCAATACCTTCCAATAACTGTTTGTCACGAAAACCACACAATTTAATAAATTGTACTGCTTCGGAAGGTGTTCTCGCATAAATTTCTTTAAATAAAGTTAATAGTTTCTCTGCGTTTTCAATATTAATCCCAATTTCATCCAGTCTGGATATTGTCGTTTCCTTTTCTACTTTTTCAATATCATCAATAATCTTTACCGCTCTTTTTATGATTTCAACCTTTTCCAGACCATTTTCGCGAAATAACCCTTCCAATAACTTTCTATTACTTATTCTCATAACAAATCTATCTACACAAAACACCTTTTTAAAAATATTATATACGATTGCCGGAAATTCACTGTCATAAGATATATCCAAAGTATTAAACCCTACTACATCAATATCACATTGATAAAACTCGTTGAATCTACCTTGGGCCACCTTGTGTCCTTCTGCTCTGTATACTTTTTGTATTTGATATCTTTTAACTGGGAAAGAAATGTAATTTTTATTTTGAGCAATATACCTTGCCATTGGAACAGTCAAATCAAAACGCAAAGCAAGCTTTCTCCTTGCTTCTCCCGGCTCGTATTCCACTCCTTTTGACAACCAATTCAAACTAAACAGCTCTTTTGAGTCTATTCCTTTCTGATTTAACACTTCGTCTAACTCCACCAAGCGTGTATCAAAAGGAACATATCCATACAGTTCATATACATTTTGAATTTGTGATTTCACTCGGTTAAGCACAATTGTCTCATTTATACTAAACTCCGGAAATCCCGGAATAGTATCCAATGAAACTTTGTTTACTACATCTTTAGTGTCCTCCATCTGCTTTTCTTCTATACTTGAATAAATCGTATCCATTTATTTTTTAAAATATCATTCTTTTATTGTCAATTTTATACATTTGTATAAAATTGACTGAAAAAACCTTTACTTCTTACACTTTTTTCAATCAGAGAAAATGTCTTACGATTTATACTTTATCCGAGTGGATAACAAAACGCATCATGGCTACATTGAATATGTAGATCAAGCAATTCATCTTTACATTCAAATCTTTTCAGAAGCTCCTTACAATGAAAAATTTGAATATAATGATGTCAAAAACGAATTTGGAGATTTTATTTCCAAAGGCTGTCTCTTGTTGGCAATACAAGAAAATAAAACTGTCGGATTTATGTGCGCATCTTTTGGCATCAACCATTAATGCAATACTGAATTCATAAACAAATCTAAAGAACATGGTATTGATTTGAAAAATGATATCTATATTGCAGAGCTTGGTGTTGACAAAGAATATAGAAACCAAAAAATTGGAAAAAAAATTGTATCTGAATTTATTCATTTGTATGAAAACTACAACATGTTTTTGCGAACAGGAGCGGAGGGCAATGACATGGTTATTCATTTTTACAACAAGTTTGATTTTGTTGTTACTGAATTGAGAGAATCAGTTGAAAATATGCGATCTGATGGTTCCATAGCCAAAGATGAACGTCTATACATGGTTAAACCCGCAAAAAAATACCCAGGTATTTATGTGAAAACTGATTATGATTCAAAAACAGAAGACTTCGGATATCAAAGTGGTTCCGAGTATTTATATGGTATGGGGGATAACGAAAATAACCATGATGATGGTTATTCAAGTGGGGCGGAGGGATTTTATGGAAATTAAAAAAAATATAAAATTGAAAGAATGTTATTAATACATTTTTTTTTCAAAAATGCCCAAAATATTAAGAAAAGAGATTGCAAATGCAAAACAATTATTGAATGACGCCGATGCTATATTACTTGTTACCGGTGCTGGAATGAGCGTTGATTCTGGAATACCCACCTACCGTGGTTCAAACGGTCTTTGGACAAAAGAAGTTGAAATTAACGGCGAATTGTACGCATATGACGAAATATCCAGTCTTCGTATGTGGAAAACAAAACCTGAACTTGCCTGGGGATTTAAATCACACTTTTATAAAATGATGAGTGAAACTGAACCACACCAAGGATACTTTGAATTGTTAAAAAACATACAATCCAAATATGATTACTTTATTTGTACTTCAAATATTGACGGTTTCTTCAAAAAATCTGGATTTGAATCAGAAAAAATATACGAAGTGCATGGAAGTGTTCATTATTTACAATGTATGGATAAATCGTGTAATGCACTAAACGGCGTAGTACCTGCAACCGATTTACCAGAATACGACGAAGATACTTTCGTAGCAAAAACATTGCCTATATGTGTGTTTTGTGGAAAAATGTCCAGACCAAACGTCAGCATGTTCGGTGATGTTGAATTCTATGAAAAACCATACCAATACCAAAGAAAAAGACTCAATGATTGGTTAGAAAATATTAAAAAACAAAATAAAAAACTTGTCATTTTGGAAATTGGATGCGGAATCAATGTTCATTCATTGCGCATGAATAATGGTAAAATGATGAGTGGAGAGTGGAAAATGCCAGTATTTGATAATAATATTGGCACTATTAGATTAAACCCGAATGATGAGCAAAGCGATCCTCATACCATTCATATTTCTTTAGGTGCTAAATCCGGAATTCACGCACTGTTTAATTAATTAAGTATTCATTCTTTTACATATATTTATATAATATAAATATATAAATGTCACAAAAACAAAATACGACGACTCGTAAAAAATCGGTTATCACTAAGTTCCCATCATCTATGTTAAAAATTAAATATAGCGCGCAAAACAGTAAACATGGTACTGATTTAAAAGATCCTTTATATAATTCCAAAAATAAACCTATAATTAAATTCAGGTCTAAAAGTATTAAGGGTGGAAAAAGTAAAAAGGTATTAAAAAAAAAATTGTATAAAACAAAGAAAAGAAAATATAAAAAATAATTATTTAGTAAACAATTGAATAATTATTAAGATTTCCAATTTTTTCCACAATCTAAACAAGTCACAAAAATAGTAGCCGGCTCATCCGCACTGCGCGTTTGCAATTCATAATACGTACACCTTTTTGATTTACATTTTCTACATGTAAACATATCTGTTGATGCCTGCATATTATTTGTATATTTACTTGCATCTCTTTTTCTCTTCTTCTCAATATACTGTTCCCATAATTCCGGATTCATTTCTTGATGCGTCATAAATGCAAGCACTTTTGGTTGTATTTCTTTTTTCTTCAAATTACTTAACAGCTTTTCATTCTTTAAATTCACATATATACTACGCAATCTATCAATATACAATTGAGTAAAATTCGGATTGTCCCAGCGAATAATTAACTTCAACATATTTGCCTCTTTACATGAATAATCATATATACCTTCTTCCAGCTCTTTTGACATTTTTTTGTTCTTTATCTTTTCATATAATTTCTTTTGAATGTTATTGCGAAACACCTCAGAATTCGTTATTACTCTCATATTAGTACTATATTATTATGTCTTTAAACACATATTAATGTATTCAATTTTCTAATGTTGTAAAAATAGTATTTGATTTTGACCGCGTCTGATACGTCTTTCTAAATTCATTTTCTAACACATCATCGTCTTCCTCCTCTGATCCCATAAGTTCCTCCTCTTCGCTATAAAATGAACCATCTTCTTGATAATCATCTATCACAAAACCATCATCTTCATAACCACATTTCAAGCGTTTTACATTTTCTTCATCTTCGCTATCTTCTTCACTACCTACATCTTCAAAACCACCATACAACTTATCATATATATACAACCATTCATCCAGATCTAAATCCACTATTTTATTATTTTTCATTTTTACTATCACGCAATTACAAAACAAAAGCAAATTATCTATCGGCGGTGGGAATTCATATTTATTTTCGGAATTCGCTCTTCCATTCGTTTTTCCATATACACAATACAAATATGATTTTCCTTTTTTATTCTGTACTAACCATTTCGCACAACAAGAAAAATAATTATCATTTTTAAAACCCGCAACTTTAAATAACTCATTTTCTTGTTTAGTACCATAATTATGCCCTATTAAATCGCCATTTTTAGTTACAATCAATATTCTATTCATATACCCTATTTAATCATTTATATTTATATCATTTATTTATGTCAAATTTATATTTATATTTATTACCCATTCTTTTATATACCTATTATATAGTTTCAAATATAATGAGTGCATTCCCTACTGAACACCCAAATATTCGCATAATGGAACCAGGTCTTGTTCTTTATCATGGTAATCTGGAGAAAGAATACAATATACACGAATCTAATCGTATAAAATGGTTTAGTGAAGATATACATAATGTACTTCAATACGGATATCCTAAAAAATATACTGTGCAAAAACCATTAAGGCTAATTAGAATTGATAATATTCCCGAAGATTATTTTGATAAGGATAGAACCCAAAATACTCCTTTCAGAGACATTTATAAAATTTTTTTTAAAACACTGAAAGGTGACAAATGCAGACACTCTGTGCGTGAAAATGATGAAAAAATGGCGCAATTTTTAATTGATAATGGATACGATGGTTATATCATGGATAAAATGCCTAACTGTAATGGTATTGAAGGTAGTATGTTTCATTCTGAACTGGCCTTTAAAGTTAAGGATAGATTAGATAATGGTGTTGATGCTATAAATGAAATTATGAAAAACGATGGAGAACCATTTGAATTTTATTTTAATGGAGATCCATATACTGCTGACGAGCCTGGAATGGACAAATTTGTAACTGATCGTAAACAAAAAAAAGCAGATGAGCGAATTGAGCCATCAAAAAAACAACGAAAGACACTGGGTAATTATGATACAAAACCACCTTCAATGGGCTCATTGTTTGGTGATAGTGATGACGATTATGATAATGTTAAAAATGGTGGTTCAAATGTAAAAAGAACTAAAAAAAGGAGAAAAAAAGCAAAAAAACAGAATAAGAAAACAAAAAGAAAAAAAAATAAATCTAAAAGAAAACGTATAAAAAAATAATTTATTGTATGATATATTTTTATGTCAAAATAACATAAATATTTGTCTAAAAAATATATATGCTTTACAATTTCTTTTTGTTTATTTTGAATATTTTTGTGTATATTGTTATTATTTACTTATTTCATTATTTATGGGAATATTTAAAAAACAACTATAGTCAGAAAAAAACAAAAGATATTTATAATTTTCAAAAAAACAAATACGAACAAATTGTTGAAAGCATTCAACAGGGACAATCCCGACAACAGGCCTACGACTCTTTACAAAATAAAGATATTGAAACACTGAATAATGAACTGGAATCCTATGTAAATGACGAATTGGCAAACGATTAAAATGTATTATCTATATTAATAAAGATAATGTATTATATTTATTAATGATTTTTAACAATTATGATAAAATACTTACCATAAGTAAAATAGGAGTAGGTTTTATAGAAATAGTATCAGTAGCATTATACAAACTGACATTACCTCCAATAATAGGTATATTATAGTGAATACAATCCTTAGTAATATTATCAATTATATCTGAAAAATCTCCCATAGTATCCACAGGGTTTCCAAAATTAAGACAATTTACAATAGCTTTTGGTTCAGCGTTTTTATAATTATAGTCATTTAATTCTTTATTATTAATTAAATTTACATATTTTAAACATTCTTCAACACTTGACCCCCATGTTATAAGTATGTGTTTGTTTATTTCATAGATATCCAATATAGCAAATCCTTTTTCTTGTTGTGGACCTTTAATAGTTCTACAACCAATGGTTGTATCATATTGTTCCCACAATTTTTTATTATTTGCTTTTACAATAACAGGATAATCATCTTTTAATCTATTTTCAGGCCACTCTTCTATAATAGTTCCAAATTTATACATGAATTCTTCATACAATACTTTTTTATCTTTATTTGTGATTTTATATGTTCCTGTATTGTCTACATTTCCAACTACACTATATTCTAAATCCCATTTTTCAAATACTGCAAATACATCACCTACATATTCTTTCTTTACGACTAATAACATTCTCTCTTGAGATTCAGATATGATTCTATCACAGGGGTCCATCACATATTTTGTAGGAATTTTATCTACAAAAAGAGTGCAGCCTAAATTTTGTTTTGTTTTTTCTCTTCCTCGCTGAACTAATTCCAAAGAAGAACATAACAAACCACCGGCTCCCATATCTTGCATTCCTTCAACTATTTTCTTTTCTGTGATTTCATTACACGCTTCTAATAACAATTTTTCTAAAAATGGGTCACCTTTTTGAATATTACTTTTCATACTTTCAATATCTATATCACTCGTAAATTCATTTGAAGCCATGCAAGCTCCATTCATTCCGTCACTTCCAGTTTTACTTCCAACATAGATAAAATAACTATTTTCTTCTAAGGCATTACCATATACAATGTTTTCTTTTTTTACTATTCCTATGCATCCGACATTTACCAATGGATTTTTATTATACATTTGACTTTTATATAGATCTCCTCCAATATTTGCAACTCCGAAACAGTTTCCATAATCTGATATTCCATTTATTGTGCTTTTTAATAATCGTTCACTATTTTCATCCATACCAAAGCGAAGAAAATCTAAAATAGCAATAGGTCTTGCTCCCATAGTGAAAATATCTCTCAATATCCCTCCGACTCCAGTTGCTGCTCCTTGATATGGGTCAATAAAAACTGGATGATTATGACTTTCTATTCTCAAAGCTAAGCAATAATCACCACCTATATCAATTATGCCTGCATTTTCTCCAGGACCTTGCACAACATGCTTTCCCTCTGTATATAATTTTTTCAAATATTTCCTTGTGCTTTTATAAGATATATGCTCACTTTCCATTAATTCACTTATTTTCTTTTCAAATATCTTTTGATAATTTAAATTCTCTTTTGTATATTCTAATATACTTTTTATCATATTTTTGATTGCTTTATCTGATGTTCTCTCTGGATGAGGCATCATTCCAAAGATTAAATGTTCCTTATCACAAACACCTGCAATTTGTTCTTGCGAACCATTATTGTAATTTTCATCATTATAAGTCAAAAATATTTGATTATTTTTTTTTAATTCAGATAATTCATCAGATGTTACTTGATAATTACCATAAGAATTAGCAACTTGTAAATATAAATTTTCTTTTTTATTTTCTTTGCTATATTTTTCTGTTAATTCGCATTTTACCCTCTTACAAGTGAATTTTTTATCTATATTTAATGTCAGTTCTCCTGGTAACAAATTCATTTTAGTTAAGATTTGAAATCCATTACATATTCCCAGTATTGGAATTTTATCTTCATAGGCTTTTTTTATTATTTGTGTTACCGGTGACTCCAAAGCCATTTTTCCTGGTGATATAACATATTCTCCTGTTGCATTTGTATAATATCTATCTCCAAATGCAAATCCACCAGGTAATACAAGTAAATCAATATCTTTTAATAATTTATCATTTTTGTGCCATATATAATGTGCATTTGAAAAATACATTAAAGTGTCTCTATCACAGTTAGAACCTGGATAAACTATAATTCCTACTTTCATTATAATAAAATATGATTTTTTATTTATATTATAAAAATAATATATAAGTTTTTTGTATAATTAAGTATAGTGCTTTATGCAGATAATACTTGTTATTGGTTCTGGTGCAAGAGAGCTAATAATAGTACAAAAATTAACTGAAGATGCTTTAGAAGAGATAAATATTGTATGTATAAAAACACAAGAAAACAACGAAATTGATAAATATTGTTTAAAAGTAGTTTCAAAGAAGTTATCAATTAGAGAAACAATGGAAAGTATAGAAGAAGAAATCCATTTTTGTATAATTGGACCAGAAGCTCCATTGAAAGAAGGTTATGCAGATTATTTTGAAAAGAAGCAAATACCTTGTATTGGACCCTTACAGTATTACGCACAAATAGAAACAAGTAAGCAGTTTTGCAGGCAGTTTTTATATAATGAAAGGACATTAGAACCCCATTCTCCAAAATATATGGTGATTAATAAAAATACGAAGAACTACAAATCAATTAAAACAATATTTGATAGTTTTGATGAAATAGTGATAAAAAAGGATGGTCTTTGTGGAGGCAAGGGTGTAACAGTTCAAGGGTATGATTTTTCTGAAAAAGATGAGCAAATAGATTATGTTTTAAATTCAAATGATACATTTGTAATTGAAGAAAAATTAGAAGGAGAAGAATTTTCATTTTTAAGTATGGCTGATGGTTATAATAATATTCAACATTTTCCTCCCATTCAAGATAATAAACGATTATTAGATGATGACAAAGGACCTAACACAGGTGGTATGGGTTGTGTAATTGCAGAAAATAATACATTACCATTTTTAGATGAGGAAGATATAGAAATAACGAAGAGAATTAATACAAAGGTTATAGAAAAGCTTAATAGATTAAAAGAAGACAACAAATTGTCTATCGGTTATCGTGGAATTTTATATGGAAGTTATATTAAAACAAAGAATGGAATATATGTTATAGAATTTAATTGTAGATTTGGTGATCCTGAATGTATAATAGCTTTATCTTTATTAGAAAGTAATTTCTATTCTATATGCTTGAATGTAATATCTGGTAATTTAACAAAACCTTTTGAATTTTCTAATGATGCAATGATAAGTGTGTATGCAGTTCCAGAAGATTACCCAAAAGCGTCTGAAAACGATAGTTATGATATTTATTTTGATTCAGAGTTGGATTTAAAAGATATAATTTTTAGTAATGTAAAAATAGTAAATAAGCATATATTGTCTTTGAAATCAAGGACTCTATGTAGTATTGCTCGGGGTAAAGAGTTATACGAATGTTATACAAAAGTATATAATAATATGAAACTTATAAAGGGTCGTTTATTTTATAGAAAAGATATAGGTCGTAAATTTCTAACAAATTATGAGCAATCAGGTGTTTCAATTAAAAATGGAGAACAAGCAATAAAAAATATTAAAAAACATATTCTTTCAACTTATAATGAAAATGTATTAAGTGAAGTAGGTTCATTTGGTGGTGAATATAAATTAGGAAATGATGTATTGATAGCAAGTATAGATGGTGTAGGAACAAAATCAATTCTTGCAAAAAGATTTTTTAATGAAGATGCATATTATGAGTTAGGAAAAGATATAGTTAGTCATTCTATTAATGATATTTTAGTGCAAGGTGCTTATCCTTTGTTTTTCTTAGATTATTTTGGAGCAAATAGTTTAAATTTAAATAAATTTGAGAACTTTATAAAAGGAGTAACCGACAGTTGTTTGGAGTATGGACCATTTCCCATACTTGGAGGTGAAACAGCAGAGATGCCTTTAATATATAATAATGATAAGACGGATTTGATAGGATGTATTATAGGTAAAAAAGACACAAGATTTTTTCCTAATAAAGTAAAACCAGGTGATATTATTGTTAATTTACCGTCTGTTAGTCCTCATACCAATGGTTATTCATTAATAAATAAACTTGTTCTTGACAAGGATGTTGATGAAGACATGAAGAAAACATTATTAAAAGCGCATAAATGTTATTTACCAGAAGTATTAACATTTATTGAATTGTTTGGGTATGATAAATTGAATGCTATGTGTCACATTACAGGAGGAGGATTTCATTCTAATATGAAAAGAGTATTACCTGATAATATGGAAGTAGAACTGGATGAAATAGAATTACCTGATTGGTGCTTATATTTATTAGAAAAAGGAGTATCAAAAGAAGAATTATCAAGTGTTTTTAATTGTGGAATAGGATATGTTTTAGTAGTAGATAACTCAGTTAAATTAGAAAAATTTAATGTTTTTTATGAAGTTATAGGTAAAGTAGTTGATAGTAAACATGTAAATAGTAAAGTAGATAAAACTGAATACAAATTAATTACAAAAAGTAGTAAACCAAAACCTCGTATTGGAATAATTATGGGAAGTGATAGCGATTTATTATGTATGAAAGATGCTGCTGAAATATTGGATAAATTTAATATTCCTTATGAGATTACTATCGTATCAGCACACAGGACGCCTGACCGTATGTATTCTTATGCTAAAACTGCAGTAGATAGAGGATTACAATGTATAATAGCAGGTGCGGGAGGTGCGGCACATTTACCAGGAATGGTTGCCTCATTAACCAGTTTGCCCGTGATAGGAGTTCCTGTAAAGTCCAGTTCCCTTTCAGGAAACGATTCTCTATTATCTATAGTACAAATGCCAAGAGGCATTCCAGTTGCTACAGTTGCAATACATAATGCGACAAACGCTGGACTTCTCGCTTGTCGTATTATTGGTTGTCAAGATAGAATTGTTCTCAAAAAAATGAATGATTTTATGAAATCACAAGAAACAGACGTTTTAATAAAAGCAAAAAGTATGGAAGAATTAGGTTATAAGGAATATTTAAACATATGGGAGTTTTAATTATTAATTATAACATAGATTTCATAAATATTATTTCTCTTTTTTGATTATAAACTATATCTTTTGCTAATCTGTATAAGTTTGGATTATCTTTAAAGTTATCATTATTTTCTAATAATTTGGTTGTTGTTGTTAATGCAGTGGAATGATGGCTTATCATTCTTTTTAACCATTGTTTGTCTTCTATCATAAATTGATCTCTTAATAAAAAGTATGAAACCGAAACTGATAAAACAATTCCAATTAAAAACACATATAGATTGCATTTACCCATATGTAAATAATGAATTATTTCATGAGACCAAATCATGTTTGATGCCATCAATAACCCGCCATAAAATAATGTCAAAGAAATGTATATGTCTGAAAACCTATATGCTAATATGTTCATTGGATTAAATAACATACCTACAATAACCATTACAATAAACATAATCAACTGTTTTTTTAAAAGCATATTTTCCATATATATACAATAAATAGAATATTATTGAAATGTCTTTTTAAAATTGAAATTAAAAATCTATTACATAATGAGATAACAACATAAAGATATTCTCATTTCTATACTATCGCTCCATCATAATCAAAAATTATTATGGAACTTTCTTATGGACAACTAAAATTCCTACTAAACAAGTATCCTAAATTTGACTTGTCTTATGAAACCGTTTCACAGAAAACAGACCTTGAAAATTATGACATGTCTATTGCTATTGCACTCGGCAAAAAATGCATTTTTTGGAATACATATTATAATAACAAAGATGTATGTTATTTATTTGATTTAAACAGAGATCGCCAAATCTCAAAAGGGTATGTAATTAAAAGATTTAATATACATCCGCTTAGTCATGGGACAATTATCTACGGGACAATTGCAGAAGAGCCCGAAGACGTTGAAAAACCAAACAAAATGTTTGTTTTGGTTGAAGATATTTATTACTATAAAGGGGTTTATATAAAAAACGCCCCATTTTCAAGTAAAATCGCATATATAAAAGAATATATTGAGATCATGAACCAATACGAACATGAATATATTTTCACTTTTCCGTATATTCAATACTTTGACCATAAAAAAGATATTTTAAAAAGCAATTTAAATGAAGAAACGCTTTTAACTATTGGATATCAAGTCCACCATCTACAATACAGATCTTCCACATATGTTGTGCCTTATTTGAACGTACTAAATAGTAAAAAACTAAATTTTACACCTCAAAATCAAGACATTATTCAGTCATTATCTTATTATAGGGTTAAATATACTTTTGAATATATTAGACCTCAATACAAATATACTACTAATTTTATTGTGAAAGCCGATTTACAAAATGACATATACCATTTATTTGCTTTTGGAAATAAAAAAAGTCATGTATATTACAATATTGCTTATATACCGGATTATAAAACAAGTGTATTTATGAATGATCTGTTCAGAAACATTAAAGAAAACAAAAATTTAGATTATATTGAAGAAAGTGAAGATGAAGAAGAGTTTGAAAACATAAACATAGATAAATATGTAGATTTAAATAAAACATTACATATTGAGTGTAAATTCAATAGGAAATTTAAAAAATGGGTACCTATTCGTAAAATAGAAAACAATGAAAAAATTGTACATATTGGAAAATTAGTAAAAGACTATTATTTGTAATGATTACACAAAAACGCTATTTATAAAATTATTGTACTTCTGTCTTCTGTTTTTTGTATAATTATTATTATTAATATAATGTTGTGCATATAAAAATACGTTTTCTATTTCTTCAGATACACCATTTTCCAGTAATACTAATTGTATTTTTTTATTACTGATTAATTTTAATATTTCTAACGGTAAATTTGCATAATAACGATTGTTTTTTAGTATTTCATATATCTCTGTATGCATTTTACGAATCCGTTTTTTGATTAAATATTTATAAATATGATATCTAATCATGTATTTATAATAATTCTCTTTGTTTTTTCTAAAATTATAAAAATGGTGTACATATGTTTGTTTAACATAACTGTCAAAAAAGGAGGTTACTTTAAATTGACTAGGGTCTATTAGTTTAAATTCATTTGTTTGTATTTGAGAAAGGTTTATACATGTAAATCCAGAGTAATAATACCAATACCTATAATATTCAAAAGTGTTGTAAGCAATATGTAGTTTTTCTAATAATATTACTATTCTTATAAAATCTGCCATATAAATACATCGTAAACATGTATTTATATTATTTTAAATTATCCTCTATCTACTAACAAATGTCTGGAAAGGTTCTTTATAACTTTCTTATCTAATTTTATTTGTTCATCGCCTACATCACCTAATATATTTTTCATCATATCAATACAAAAAGTGTATTTTGGGTTATTCCAATCTTTACATTCTGGATGTTTTTCCCTCCATAAAGGCACTATACCATAATTCTGTTTTGCAACAATAGTAATCATATTTTTTAGTCGTTGATTATCTGGTGTATCCTTGCTCCACTCATTATTATCTTTTATATACATCGTTTCACGCTTCAAATCTACACAATGTAAAGGTCTTTTTGTTACATCCAAACCCTTAATGCGTGATAAAATCATATTTGTCATACCATCTACATAACCATTTTTTCCAATGTTCTCAATGTCTTTAAATTCTGTACTAATGTTCTCAATAAACTCAGACATATTCATTGCATCCTTACAGGTAGTGTTTAAGAAAAAATTCAAATTAAATTTTTGATTGTTATTTGTTGTATTGTTAATAGTAGTACTTCCGTCCTTGACCGCCTCAATTAATTGCTTTTGCAAATTCTTATTTTCAAGTTGTTGATCTATCATCATCTTATTTTGCTCGACTAATAATTCTTTAAACTCTTGATTTTGTTTTAACAATTGCACTATATTATCCGTATCATAATTATTATTACTTTCTTCCAATTCAAGCATGCGTTCCTCGACAATACATGTAGATTTGTGACGATAAAAGCTGGAACTGTGTTTATATGTTTTTCCGCAACTGCAAATAAAGTTGGCGTTTTTTGATGTAGCATCTATGTAGCATTTTTTTAATTTATGTTTATCGGTTGAGCAATGACGAATAAAATCACTTTTTTTGCTGCATTCAAAGGAACATTCTACGCATAAAAAAATCTGTACATTATTTCGGCGTTTTTTATGTAGCATTTTACATACTTTTATGCTACATAAAAAAACGCCTAAATGAATTTGCCAAAAAAAAGGTTGCAGCGAAACATGATCTGAAATTTGGTCACCTTCATAGCACCACCAGGCAAAAAACACAAAGTGTGTTTTTTTTGTTAGAAACTTTTTCTCGAAATTTTTTTTTGGACAAAAATTTTTGTCCATTTTTCGAAACCTTTGTGACTTTTTAATAGTAAACTTTTTTATATTTTTATATTTTTATTTCAAAGCATAATTATAAAAGAGTGTTTTATAACAATGCATTCAAGCAGTTATTGTATTATTTATTATTGTCATTATTAAAATCCAAACATGATTTATACAGCATACAATCAGAAAATAGATCATCTGCCAATGCATATTTGGTAATATTATCTGGATTGTATCTGTATTCCATGAAAATTTCATCATTTTTAATCAAATCGGAGGGGTATGTGTGAGTTATTTTGTAATATAAATACTTTGGAATCCATAATTTAAAAGCACAACTTTGTTCTCTAATATTTCTTTTGTAGGAAATCTCGTTGTCACTGTCTTCATTGTTGTCCGGAATATTATCAAATTCATCATTTGAACTGGTATAATCATTTTCTTCACTGTTTGAATCATCATGAAACCAATAATCGTTATAAGAACGCCAACCATTGTAGTTGTTATTATATCTACTATTATAAGTTATATTATTATAATCATAATAACTGGATAAAGGTGTTTCAAAAGAATATAAAAATTTATTAATTTCGTTGTTATAATCGTTCATATCAATGTTTTCTTGAATTGTAAGTGAAGGCTTCATGGAATACATTTTCATTTTTGGTAATCCTCCATCAAATTCCTTGTAAATATCTTCAATATAAACAGTAATGATAAGGCCTTTATTTATATCATACATATCAGGATAATGATACATTACGACTTGTTTTTTTAGAGCCAATATGTTTTCATATATTAGATCGCTTTTCTGTAAACAAACAAATTCCTGTAACTCACAGATAGCATTATCAATTTGTTTTTTGGTAAGTATGTTTTTATTCAGTTTCCAAGATTTGTAATCGTTTGATTTTAATAATTGATTATAATATTTATCATTTAATTTTAAATAATCACAGCAATTATCCAAATCCATAGAATAACTTAGTTTATGTAATATATTACATAAGTTGTCGGAAATATTCATAACTTATAATTAATATAATTTAATGTTTATTTTTATTTTATAAATATATATTATATTATGGATTTAAAAGATAAAATGTTGATAGATAACAGTTTCTATATAACTTATGTTTTTTTGATGACAACCGCAACAATTACGTTTATAGAAGCAATCCGTACAAAAGATATCAAAATCAGAAATATTTTGAATTTAGAAACATGTATTTCAGTAGTAGCTGCGTTCTTTTATAGTAAATTTGTCGTAGATTTAGAAAAGCAAGAAGAAGTGGATTATGAAAAACTAAATAAAATGAGATATACAGATTGGGCAATCACAACACCCATTATGCTTTTAGTATTAGTGTTGGCGTTTTTATACAATACAAAGAAGGGTGCACTACCAATAAGCAATTATGTTATTATTTTATTATTAAATTATGGAATGCTTGGATTTGGGTATTTGGGTGAATTGGGTACACTGTCAAAAATGAATGCAAATATAATCGGTTTTGGTTTTTTCGCAGGATTGTATGGTTATATGTATTATAAATACTTATACAAACAGTATAATTTTGATAATTTACTATTGTATTTGGTGTTTTTCATACTGTGGTCGTTCTATGGAATCGTTTATTTTGCAGATGAAGTGACCAAAAACGTATCTTATAACATATTAGACTTGTTGTCAAAATGTTTTGTTGGAATATTCTTCTGGGCCTATTTTACGAAAACATTTTCTCTGAAATAAATATATGAATAATTGGTATGAAAACTTGAATAAAGCGCCGTGGAGTCCACCTAATTATGTGTTTGGTATCATTTGGCCGATTTTATATGTATTAATGTTCATATCGTTTTTTCTCGTGTATTTTAATAAAAAATGTTATCCTTATTGTAAACCGATTACTTATTTTTTGATTCAATTGGTTTTAAATCTAAGTTGGACAACCGTTTTTTTCAGATTTAGACAATTGTTACTCGGATTAGTCATGATTGTAGCCATTATATTGATAACATTATATACAGCTTACAAATTTTATTCAATAAACAGACTTGCAAGTGCGTTGTTAATACCCTATATATTATGGTTATGTGTAGCATTTAGTTTGAATGCCTATATTATATTTAATAATTAATATATTTAAAAATTAGATTATTTATAATATGAGGCAGGGTTGGTATAATGGTTATTACATCACGTTGTGGCCGTGAAAATCCGTGTTCAATTCACGGACCTTGCATTAAAAAATTTATATATGTAAATTTTTTAATAAACTATTTATATTTACTAATAAATGAATTATTACATTTGTAACTGTATTTTGCGTTGGGATTATCAAATGTAAATGCATCATTCATAAATGAGGATTTCCAATCAATCGTAGTATAAATAATATGTTTTAAACTATATTCGCATATATATAGATCGTAATTGGGTTGTTTTATACAATGCATTAGTTTGGTAGGTTCATATATCATTGGTTCTAAATTATATTTAAAAGAGTTTTTGTCCATTTTTGTATGATATGTAAATGAATTACATCCACCGCCTTTAACCGAGAAAAAAATATTTTTATTTTCGTGTTTTAATGAAAGTTCAGTTAATCTTTTTTGAGCAGTTTTTGTAATACTAATCAATTCCTTCATTCATATATATGTATATAAAATTTTAAGTGGTTATTACACATTCTTAAAAAGAGTGGTGTCAATTAAACATTGCATAACCGGTTTTTCTTCTTTGACTTTGTTTTTGGAATCAAAAACGGTTATCCAATCCGTTTCTGTGTGGTTATATTGATTAGAGTCACATTTAATAATTTTATAATTGCATTTTTTATAGAATCGTTTTCGGTGTGTATATTGATTTTGAAACACGTCATGCGTGTCCAAAATATCAACAATCAATGGTTGTTCGTGTTTGGTTCGTAATATTCTACCAACAGATTGTATAATGTCCGTTTTGGGAGTTGCCATAATTAATATAGACAATGTTTTAATGTCAAGTGCTTCTGCTGCCATAGCGTAGGTAGCAAGTACAATCTGTTTTTTTTCAGTTTCTTGGAGATTTTCTTTTTTCATACCACCAACGTAATATCCAACGGTTGCAAATTGCTTTGCAGTTATGCTCTCATATAAGTAAGTTAAAAGGGAGCGATTATGAGAAAGGATCATAATTTGAGAATCAGGCAGTTCATTGACAAGATCATCTATTACAGTAACGATAAAGTCGCTTCGTGGTCTGAATTTACATAATTTAGTAATCATTGTACTATATTTAGTATTCCCCTTAAAATCAACTTCAGATTGATTAAATTCTGTATCGCGATTTTTATATTCAATGGTTCTAACCACAACACAATCTTCATCTTTTCTTTCTTGACTATATATTTTTTCACCGATAAACATGTATAATATTTTAGTTAGTTTATCTTTTCGCTCAACTGTAGCAGATATACCAAGCATATATGGTGTGATTGTTTTAAATAGGGTTTTAGAAAATTGTTCACTGCCAATTCTATGAACTTCGTCTATAATTGTAAATCCAAAACTGTCAAATGCGTTAGACTGGTAATCACGATCGTACATTGTTTGAATCATACCGATAACAATGTCTTTGTCTTCAATGTCAAACGTGGATCCTTGTATTTTTCCGATTTTAGCAGATGGTAAAAATTCTTGAATACGTTCAATCCATTGATCCATAAGAAATTCTTTGTGCACAATAATAAGTGTTTTTTTAGATAAAATAGAAATAATATTTAATGCCATGATTGTTTTACCGAATCCGCAGGGTACTTCAAGTATGCCTCCATTACCAAAAGATGAATCTGTAGAATTACATATTTGTTGTTTTACATGATTCAGATAAACAGATACAATATGAATTTGATAATCACGAAGAGTTTTAGCAAATTCAACGTGGATGTCAGAACCAGTAGATATATTGTGTCTATTGGGAAGACCATATCTCTGAATACCGTAGAATCGCGGTATATATATTTTGTTGTCGTTTTCGCGATACATGGGAAATGCGTTTGCTTCGGCAGAGTTCTTTTGAAAACCAAAAACTTCTGGTTTAACAAAAAGGTCTTTGTAAAGAAATGCAAGATCTTCTTTGGAAAGGTTGTTTTTAGATATGGTGTATCCTTTTTTGCCGATGTAAGAATTTTCACAAATACTATTCTTATAAGTGTTTTCTAATTTCAAAGGCAATGTTTTTTTTTTCTTGTTCATAATTATTATTTTAGGTAATTAGAATTTAGGAATATCAATTTTATAAACGCTGTAAAAATTTATTTTTAATAAAAAATAATGATAGTGTAATATATAATGAAACTTTTAGATACTTTCAAAAAAATGACAAAAATGGAAATGTTACTTGGCATCATATTTATTTTATTTATTGTTTTACCTGTAGATGTACCATTAATGATAGCAAATATTATTGATAGTTCATTAGGAATGGTATTATTGTTTGCTTTAGCCGTTTATATGTTTACGATAACATCTCCAGTAGTGGCAGTTGTTTTTGTATTTGTTGCATATGAATTGTTAAGACGTAGTTGCAAGGCGACAGGTAAGAGAGTAATCATGAAACATACTCCTACTCAAGAAAAGAAAGATGAAAAGATGAAAAAAATGAACCCTGTTAAAAAAGCTACCTTGGAAGAAGAAATGGTTGAGAAAATGGCACCTGTAGGAAGAAGTGATATGATTTCTTACATAACAACAACCTTTAGTCCTGTTGCAGAAGATTTAGCGGGTGCTTCTTTAGTAGCATAAATATAATAATTATTTGTACTAATTATTATAATTTTATTTATTATCTGTCTTCTGATTCATATTTAAATAATCCATGCTTAATTTCTCTTGTTCTGACATTGTTGACTTAATTATAGCAGCTGTTATAGGCGTTAAATAAAATAAATTAAGAAAGAATATAAATCCAAAATTAGACTTTTCTCTTATCAAATTTATTATTAAGCCGTATACTATGAAAAAAATAATAAATATACTAATCGCTAAAAAGGAATTTGTCGCGTATTTTCCTGTATTATTTTTTAACAAACTAATGTGATAAGAACCGAACTCCCGCAACCACCCAAATGGACCGGGTTTGAAATTGTTTTTAAATTCTGTATAATATTTATTTTCTACATTTTTTTCATCTACATATTTAAAATTGTACGGTTTAATTATTCCATTATCTTTATGATAAAATAACATAAATTCTGGATTATTATCTTTTTCTGAGCGAATTGCATAATAGCCAAAAAATGTGCCAAAAAAGAAAATAAGAAATAAAATCATATATCCTGGATTTCCATTTGTTCCAAGAGAAAGATAAGAAAAACAAAAGATAGCTGTAATAATAAGAATCCGATAGTCTGTATAATATAATTTTTTATAAAATTCATCGTAGCGAAATGTTTCTGCGTCGTCTTTGCTGGTTTTGTCGGCAGGAAGAGGCAGCTTCATAACATTATCAAACAAGACAATTAAAAATGCGTGTCTATAAAATTTAGGGATTACCCAACTGCAAAATAGTAAAAGAAATAAGAATAAGAAGAAGTTAGACATAATAACCAAGAAATTTTTTTTTGGTTTTCTTCGCCAGGTTTGTCTCCCAATCTAACTGCAGTTTCAGTTTCGTCACTGGCATTAACAAGATCACATTCAATGTATATATCGTCATCGTTCATTGTTTCTATTATTTTTTCTCCAAAGATAGATCCTATAAAGGTTTCTTGAGAACCTGTGTTTGTTTTGGATAATTTATCAGGATTATTGACGTTTTTGGAAGGTTTGTCTTTTAATGAAATGATAGAAGATTTATATGGTGCGGATGTAGTAAACAAACTGGTTTTATATGTTAATTTACTTAAAAAGTCTTTTGATGCGGCGTTTACCGGTATTGTTTTCATGAAAACAAATATATGATCATAATCACTTTGATAATAAAGAACTTGATCTTGATTTTTGATAATTTTACTTAAGCTAAATTTGAGAGTTTCGTCGTTGTCTTCGCCATCAATAAAAGTAATAAGATTGTCTAAATTATTTGGTGCGTTGTCTTGAAATTCTAATAAATAACATGTAAATATTTTTTGATTTACAGCGGTTTTTGGTCGGTGTTCAATAACAAGTTCTCCAACAATGGATTTATTATTGTCAGAGAAATTTGCAATATTGTTATGTAATAATCCGTAAAGGTATATATGTCGTGCAGTGTAATGTGAAGGTAGAAGGGGTTCATATGTAAGGTTATGTTTGGTATTTGTTAAATTTATTTGATAATATGTCTTTGAAGTAGTGATAAGTTCTCCTTCGGGTTTATTATTGTCATTATTTGTGATATTAGAATTGGCAGTTCCATAAAAGTTTTTTTCAATATGTCTTTGTTTAATTTCATTTAATGGATATTTTAATTCTAATTTTTGTTTTACCGTTTGTAATTCATTTGGATAGAAAAAAGACATGATAAATATACTATATTATTATAGTATATTTTATAATATTTTTATAATGTCTAAATTACAGGTATATAATGGAAATTATTATTTTCATAAATAGTGGCTTGAAAAGTGTCATTGTATCCTTCTACATAAATAACATCTCCATTGTATATTTCATCGCAACCATATTCACTTGAACAATTTTTACCATTGACACTAATAGGTAAGCGAGTATTCAAATTTCCAGAACCGGAGATAGTATAATATTGCCATTTATCTCTTCCGGCCATAGTTCTTTTACCCATTAAAGGAAGAATAATATCATTAGAATCGTTTGTTTTATTTAAAATACCGATTTGTTGATAAGAGGTGGGCAATGCTCTTGTTTCAATGTTTACGGGAATACCACGTATATCTCCAGAATCTCTGGGGTGTAAATAAGAATTGTCTTTTAAAGGAGGGGCGTAAGGATCGTTAAAGATGTCTTGTTTTGATGAAATAGGCATCAACATAGGAAGATGGTTTTGAGAACTTGTGTTTGTTTCATGGCTAAAGTGATTATTAGTGACTTGGTTTTTATTAACAATATAAAAGATGTAAAAAACGCTAATTAAAAGTAAAATAATGAAGATGAGTGTAACATTTTCAATACATACAACTCCGGGAATACATTTTTTTGCCATATATATATTGTATACATTTATTTTATGTCTTTTGGGTCTCTTGCATTAGGTAATGCAGCAATTTCATTAAAATGGTTTCTGGATTTGGGAATATTTTTTCGTTTCTTTTCTGTATTATTGACGATATTAGGTATTGTTTCTGTAAACACTTTATCTGTTTTCTTCTTTTGTGTAGCGAGTACGGATGTTTTCAACCGAATACATGTATAACAATTATCTCTTATGAATTTGGGATAATGTATTAAATGGAAGCCAATATTGGGTGCAAGAAAATCGTTGGCATCTTTGACAATTTCCCAAATAATTTTTTCAGTGGGATATAGATTGATATCAAGGAAGAATTTCATAAACCATAAAACAAGTCTTATAGGTAGGTATAAAATTTGACCAACAATGGTTAGAATATAAAAGGGGAAACAAAAAAATATATTTTTTAAAAATTTGACACCGCATTGTAGATAGGTACCTAAAAAGATTCCAAAATAGTAGACAAGGGCAGATACACTGTTAAATCCTAATCCTATGGCATGTCCTAAAGCAACAAATTCTTCTACAATTCCTTTAAACAGAGTATCAAAAGCGGCGGACATGTTTGAGAACCGGGTGTGACTTTTATTCATAAAACAAATAATACGTACAAAATCTTCAATCATAGCGTCAATACCAGCAGTAACTTCTTTAATAGGGTCTTCTACTGCGGTTTTCATAAAGCTTTTTAATGGTATTTCAATCTTTTGAGGCATTTCTTTAAACGTTCTATTAATTGATGAAATTGGTACATTGAGTATTCGTGGAATGGCTTGTCCAATTTTTTCAAACTGTTTTTTTACACCGTCTAACATAATTTATTTATTATTAACATAATAATAGATAATAAAATGTTTATGTAACTTTATTTGTTTTTCTTGCTCTAGGAAGTGCACTGACTTCATCAAAGTGTCTTTGTCCTTTTTCAATGTTAGCCATAGCGATTCCTTCGTCTTTTCCATCAATGATGTCAGGAATAACTTCATTAAATGTTTTATCAAGGACCTTTCTTTGACGATTAACAACTGAATTTCTTAAACGGATACAAACATAACAATCTTCTCTAATAGATTTTGGGAAATGTGTTAAATGGAAACCAACGTTTTTGAAAAAAAAAGTATTACCGTCTTCAACTGCTTTCAAAATATCTTTTTCAACATAGTAAATATCAATTCCTAAAAAGAATTTGGAAATCCATAATACAAGTATAATGGGTAAATACAATATTTTGCCAATAATATCTAACAAATAGAAAATGATACATTTGGGGAAATTAATTAGAAATTTAAGTCCACATTGCATATAAGTACTTAATAATAAGAAAGAACGGTCAACTAATTTGTTTGTTTCTTTGAAACCAACTCCAGCGGCTTTTCCATATAAAACGAGTTGTTCTTCAATACCTAAAAAGATGGAGTCAATACCAGCAAAAATATTGTCAACTCTGTCAGGAATGGTTTTAAAAAAACAAATGATGCGATTAAAATCTTGAATCATCGCGTCGATACCTTTCATGGGAGCCATAATGGCTTTTTCCATATCCTCAAGAGCTTTTTCAAGGCCAGATTTCATATTATTCAAGATTCCATTTATTTGATTGGGAATTACGGAAAGACTTCGGAAAATTTTATTAATTTCATTGGTAATTAAGTCGCCAATAGAAGTGAATGCGCGTCTTAAATCGTTAATAGCTCTATTGACACCTCTCATAATTTGATTTCTAATTTTTCTTTCTATCTTAGACATTTAGATATTGCTTTCTATATAATGATAAATGATTTTATTATATAGATTTAACTAATTAAGTAGATTTGTATTGTTCAAATTTTTCAATGAAACTTTCTGCTTTTGTTAACAGAGGATCAATTTCTTTCATGTTTTTCAATATATCTTCTTGAATGGATTGAAATTCAGTGAAGTCATCTTTTAATTTTTCGTAGGTTTCTTGTTTTTTTGCGAGTTTGTCGTCATCAGCCTCATCTTCAGTGGGTTCTACGTCAAGATCAACCGTGTCTAAAATGTCTTCGTCTTCGTCTTCCTCTTCTGGTTTTTCTTCGCCCTCATGTTCAAAACCTTCTTTTGTTTTTTTTTTATTTTTCATAGATTCACGTGTAGATAAAACATATTTTAATGCATGGGTTAGAAGAATTGCAGACAAAAGAACAACAATCATGTTTTTACTAAAAAAGCTTACTAAGAATCCAATAATAACAAACACGAAAACGGAATTGTAGTCTTTTTGATTTGCAAACATAAGAATGTTGACAATGGCAATAACAGCAAGAATATATAAAACATATTTATTTTGTAAAAAAGAACTTGGTTTGATCTTTTTTATTTTTTTAGAAAGAGAAGCAATGAATTTTTTCATTATGTATATACTATAAAGTGAAAAAATTTTGTTGATATTTAATTATCACTATCATTACTATCTGAACTTCCATAATAACTCGGGACATCTCCGCCATATATTTCTAATACTTCTTTAACAACTTCTTCTCTCTGAATATCACCTTGATCAAACTCAATACTTGAAATACTGGAGGAACGTTTTCCCTTAAATTTATTTAAAAAATCTTCTAAACCATTTTTTTCACCTTTTCTATCAAATTGGTCTAAATCACCGGTGACAACCAATCTACTGTTTTCGCCCAAACGCGTACAAAGCATTTTCATTTGAGACACGGTGGAGTTTTGCATTTCATCGGCGACAATCCAACATTTTTTAAAGGTTCTACCTCTCATATAGCCTAAAGGTGCAATTTCAATGATTTTTTCTTCTAATAATGCGGATACTTCTTTTGGAGTAATAAAATTATATAACACATCATAAATAGGTCTAACCCATGGTGCCATTTTTTCTTCAAGTGTACCAGGTAAGTATCCCAGATCTTCATCCACAGAAACAGAAGGACGCGTGAAAATTAGCTTTTCACAATTACCCATTAAAAAATTTTTAACACCGAATTCAGTTGCAAATAAAGTTTTACCTGTACCGGCGGGTCCAGTGGCAACAACAATCTTTTTAGTTTTTTGACTTAATACATTATGATATCCTTTTTGAGAATTGTTTTTAGGTTTTGTGAATTTTTCTTCAAATGTTTTTTTTTCTTTACTGGAAAGGTATTGCATCATGGTATAAGATTTATTAAGCATAGATTCATCATATTTTTTTTCATTTTCGTACTCGGCCAATAATTCTTTTTCTTGCTGCTTTCTTGATTTCCGAGTTTTTTTTTTAGTTTCAAAAACAATATTCCCAAGCGCTTCATCCTCAAAAGTTTTCATCTACCTAAACTTTACAATAGGGTCGCAAAATAAAATATAAACAATTAATTATTTTATGTGGAATTATTGTGTCTTTTTGTATATTTTGCTTCATTAATACTTTATAAATAAAAAATATAAATCGTATTCATCAATAAATGTATATAATGGAGAACATAGAAAAAATAGTGTATATAAATTTGAAAAAAAGAGAGGATCGTAAAGAGGAAATAGAAGAAGAGTTAACAAAATACAAATTGACCGCAGAAAGATTTGAGGGTATATACCAAGAACCACCACGAGGGATCATCGGATGTACAAAATCACATTTGGCAGTTTTAAAAATGGCAAAAGAAAGGAATTATAAAAACATTTTAATATTAGAAGATGATTTTTATTTTTGTGAAGAAGAATATTTGATAACAAAAAACATACAATTATTATTTAAAAAAAAGCCCAAGTTTGATGTATGTTTTTTGTCTTATCATTTACATGAAGGAGAAGTAGACATGGAAAATCCGTTTTTGACAAAAGTGGTCTTTTCTACAACAGCCTCTGGATATATTGTAAATAACCATTATTATGACACTTTAATCAATTTATACACAGACGCAATTGTAAAATTAGAAAATACCATGGAACATTGGAATTATGCAAATGATCAAGTATGGAAAGAATTACAAAGAAAAGATAATTGGTATTGTTTTACAAAGAGATTAGGAAAGCAACGTAATGGGTTTAGTGATAATTCCAATGCAGAAGTGGAAATGAAGTGTTAAATGTATGAATATAAAGATATATTGTGTGTTTGTATATGGAGAACAATGTATTTGAAGAGAATTATACAAAGCATATAGAATTGGTGTATGGAGGGAAAAGGGACGAAAAAGAGGATAATAAAATGATGCCGGTATATTTAGAGGATCATGATTATGCAATAGATATAGATGATAGAGTAGATTTGACGAAGCATGAAGTGTATAGTGTAGATCCCGAAGGTTGTGAAGATGCGGATGATGCATTTAGTATATATTCAAATAATAACACAAGATTATATTTGGAAATACACATAGCGGATCCAACGGAATATATAAGTTTAAAATCAGATTTGTGGAAGAATATAATGGAAAGGGCGACGACGAAGTATCCTTCAAATAGACGTCCAATACACATGATTCCGGATAGAATATTGGGATTGACGAGTCTGATGGGAAATCATGAAATAAAGAAAGCGATAACCGTGTTGACGGAGATAGACAAAAACACCTATGAACCAATAGGGGATGTGCAATTATTGTTTAGTAAGATTCTTGTAAAAACGGAGAATGCGTATTCGTACAAAGTAGCATCGGAATGTATAGATGAAGTGGATGCGTTTAAAATAGGTTTAAAAATAAGTAAACGACTGCAGGAGAATAGAGGACGTAATACAAAAGGAGTGAAATTGAATGAATTGTCGTCGTGTTATGTGAAATATAAGGAGGATGGTGTAGCGTATTTGTACCGAGATACAGAGGAAGAGAAGCGTATGAAGCAGATGATAGCAGAGTTTGCGATTTTTGCGAATTCATTTGTAGGTGAGTATTTGAAAAGTACGTTAAATATAGGTATTTTTAGAACATGTGAAGCAAAGGATTGGTTGAGTAAAGCAGATGAGAATATAACGGGGGAGGAAATGATACAGCAAATAATAACGAATGGGATAACTGCAGATTATTTATCAAAGGTAAGTTCACATGATTTGGTGGGAATGCCGGAATATTGTCATTTTACATCACCGATAAGACGATTAGCGGATTGTGTATGTCATTATTTATTAAAGTATATATATTTTAAAAATAAACGAAAGGAGGTGGGACGGTTGATGCCGTTTACAGAGCCAGAATTGCATATATTATCACAAAAGTGTTTGACAGTTACAAAGAGAGATAAAAAGAATCAATATTTGGATATAAAATTCCGTTTATTACAGGCGATGAGTAATATGATATATGAGATGGGTGAAGTGTTATTGGAATATTATATAACGGGATATAGTGGATTATTTTTGAATGTAATAATATGCAAAATAAATAATTACAATGTACACATGTCTTATACGTTGCGTGTTCGTAATTATTATAAAGAAATAGATCCAGAAAAACATGATAAGGTGATTTGTAGGAAAGTGAATTGTTTTGAGAAATACGACGGAGGTTGTATACCAGAATTGGATAGTTTGTTACTATAATGGAGTGAAGGATAGGATAAAAAAATATGTATGATATAATAATTATATTTTATAAAGTAGATAAAATCTAATTACTATATTATTTAGGAGGATATGTCCGATACTAATGTTGTTGAACCTTTGCTTAAACCAGACGAGAATAGATATGTAATGTTTCCAATTCAGTGCAATGATGTGTGGGAAATGTATAAACGCCAAGTTGATTGTTTTTGGCGTGCTGAAGAAGTTGATTTATCAAAAGATTTGACTGATTGGAAGACCTTAAATGGTGATGAACAAAAATTTATAAAAATGGTTCTTGCGTTTTTTGCGGCATCTGATGGCGTTGTATTAGAGAATTTGGCGATTCGCTTTATGGGCGATGTACAATTATCAGAAGCAAGAGCATTTTATGGTTTTCAAGTTGCAATGGAAAACATACATTCGGAAATGTATAGTTTATTAATAGATACATATATTCAAGACAGTACTGAGAAACAGACATTATTTGAAGCAACAGAGAATTTTCCGTGCATTACAAAAAAAGCCGACTGGGCGAAGAAGTGGTTGAATGATAACCGTAGTAGTTTTGGTGCCAGATTGGTAGCTTTTGCGGCAATTGAAGGTATTTTCTTTTCAGCTTCTTTTGCATCTATATACTGGATTAAAAAAAGAGGATTGATGCCCGGTTTAACTTTGTCTAATGAATTTATATCAAGAGACGAGGCGTTGCATACAGAGTTTGCAGTATTGTTATATTCAAAGTTGAAGAAAAAATTAAATAAAAAACGTATTTATGAAATTATTCAAGAAGCAGTTGAAATAGAAAAAGAATTTATTTGTGAAGCAATTCCTTGCAGAATGATTGGTATGAATTCAAAGTTAATGAAACAATATATAGAGTTTGTAGCAGATCGTTTGATTGTTCAACTTGGATATGATAAAGTATACAACTCTTCTAATCCTTTTGATTTTATGGAATTAATTAGTGTGGAATCAAAAGTGAACTTTTTTGAAAGAACAAACGCAGAATATGCTTTAGCAAATAAGACAGTAGATGATAACGTGTTTGATTTTAGTACATCATTTTAATAGAAAGCAAATAATGAAATATTTTGTTAATTATATAATTATATATAATTAATAAGCGTTTAGGTTTCATTGTAAATAGAAAGCGTTCTGGCACTGGAGTCTGTTGCATTTACATATTTTGGCATCCAAAAGTATGGTATAATGTGACCCAATCCATTGTAATAGGATTCAAATAAATATCTATAATAAAATTGTTCTGCCGTTTTTGGCATGTTGTGATTGTTCAGTTTTTGCATTTCTTTTACCAAAGGACATATCTGTTTAAAATCAAGATGATCGTTAGTATACTTAATTTGTTTACAAATATTTTCTTTTATAAACTGGTTTGCGTGAGTGTTTACAATTTCATATAAAGATTTTTTTAATTGAGAAACTCCGTCACTAAAAGCTTCTTTTTTCCTTTTTATAATTACATCGGGTAGTAAGGGTTTTTGTTCATGATTCATATAATTTTCACTATCAAATGCTTGTCGCAATAAATATTTTTCAGGATACTTTTCTGGATGGTCATATATTTTTAATGATTTACAACGAATTTCTAATGGTATAGATAAGTAATATTGAACCCATTCGCGATCAAGAAAGGGTGTTCTTGGTTCAAGTCCATGTGAAGAAATGCATTTATCTGAACGCAAAACATCAAATGAATGTATATTCTTAAGTAGATCTCTACATTCTTTATCAAATTCAAACATATCGGGTGCATGATTCATATATAAATATCCACCACAAAGTTCATCTGAACCGTCACCATTAAAAATGACCTTTGCATCACTGTTTTCAGAAATATATTTACCGATTAACCAATTTCCAATACTTGCGCGCACAGTTGTAGTATCGTAACTTTCAATATCATAAATGACATTAGGAATTGCATTTATAAAATCTTCTTCTTTTAATGCAATTTCTGTATGATTGGTATTTAAATAAGTAGAGACCCTTTTTGCATATTTTAGATCTTCTGATCCTTCCATACCAATACTATAGGTTTCCAATTTACCCAAATTGTTTTCTTGATAATAAGAGTTTACCAAAGCAGTAATTAAACTGCTGTCAAGACCACCGGATAGTAAACATGCAATCCCCCTTTCTGTGGTTTTACATCTTTTGTAAACCGCATTTTTTAAGTAACTTTGGATGTTTGTAAAAATATTCTTGATAGTAAAAGTAGTTTGTAGTATAGATGACACATTAGACGAAGAGAAACTGGTCTTATGAAAACATACGTTGTTTTGAACAACATTCCAGACAGGATTAACAGTATAAACCATTTCAAAATTAGAATAAGACCCGGGTTTACATTGATTAATATGATAAATATATTGTTTGGAATCTTTACTTTTAATTTCATTTTGGTAAATATCATTTATCATTTTTAATTCACTTGCAATCACAACTTTAAATGCATATTTATTGAAAATATTTTCACTATAATTAGACGGTTTCATGATGTATAAGGGGCGAACACCGTACGGATCCTTGGCAATATATAATTTGGAGGTTTCAGAGTTAATTCTATAATCTAAAAGACAAAATGCAAATACACCATCAAGCATCTGTAATGTTTGTTCTATTCCGTATTTTAAATATAGATGAATAATCACTTCACAATCAGAATCAGAAAAGGGTTTTACATCTTCTAAATGAAGGTATAATTCTTTATAATTATAAATTTCTCCGTTACAAATGAGTGCAATATCGTTATATACAAAAGGCTGGTTGGATGAATTATTTAGACCATTGATAGATAATCGGTGAAATCCAAAGTCAGCATTAATCATTACATTTTCATAACAAGAATCGTCGGGACCTCTTTGCTTACCTTTTTGAAAAGAATCCACATATATATTTGTATCATTAGTAATTTTAGTATTATCTAAGATACAAAAAATACCACACATAATGTATAAATGCCCGAAACTTTATACTATTTAAAAATATTTTTATAAAAATAAGACTTCACACAATGATTTTGTAAAAAGATTGTTAAAAACGAGCACGTTAAAAAATAAAATATAAATGATATATATAATGTTTCAAGGAATCAATATACCGAATAAAGATAATTACAATAAGCCACAAAACAAGATCGTGCAGAATAATTTTAGAAATATAAATAATTTTGAACCTTTTGTATCAAAGAATGAAATATTTAAAAGTTTCAAGGGAAAAGAACAGATGAAAAATATAGTCATTAGTGAAGGTATAGATAAAGAATCCAGTAACTTTATGGTATTAAATTCATTAACGGGCTTGGATAAAGATATTGTAGAAAATGAGGATGAAGAAGACGAGAAAAAAGAGGAAGATGTAAAAAATAAATCATTAAAATTAGACACGTTATCAACAGTATTTATAGGTTCATTATCTGTAATTGGATTGTATTGTGTGTATAAGGCAATAAGAATGTCTAAATAAAAAATCAATATAATAAAATAAGAATATTTATTATATGGAGTTTGTGATATACTTTTTAAAAGGACTTAGTTTAGGATCAATTGTTTGTTTTTTAAGTTTTGTATTGGATTACACAGTGTCACGTCAAAGCTATAATAAGTTGATAGAAAAACAAAAAGATTTGTATGAAGAATCAGTAGTTGCTGTAAAAAATAATTTGTTGGTGATTTCGCCGTTTGTATATTCTTTTGTGGGTCAAAATTATTTAACTCATGGATATACATTGCAATATGGTAATATTTTGAGTATATTAGGTATTCATAGTGTAGGTTATTATATAGTCCACTATTCAATGCATAAAAGTCGTTATTTGTACAAATTGCACCAATTTCATCATAAATTTGATAATATATTATTACCGAGTATAGGAAATGCGGTAAGTACGGGTGAATATTTATTAGCATATGTAACACCATTCATTTTAAGTGCAAGATTATTAGAACCAAATGAAATATCTTTTGTTTCTGCTATTGCAATAATAAGTTTATTAAATATGGCGATTCATTGCAAAGAATTGGAGAATGTGGCATGGAGTAAATATTTGGTTTCGCCGAAAAATCATATAGACCATCATAAGTATAGAAGTAGACATTATGCTGCTCCAACAGTTAATTTAGACTATTTTTTTAATGGATATTAATATATGTCATGATGCTTTGAATAATTCAACTCTATTTTCTAAAATGGCACGTGAACCACTTGTTATGTGTTTTATTTTATAATCTTTGAATGATATTTTAATTAAATGATTGTTGTTTTCACTGTATACAATGGTTTTAATATTAAAAGACTTCATAACATTAACACAATCAAGACATGGTGCAGAAGATACCATGTCAATATTATTGTTGGATACACGTACAATGTATAAATTAATTTTACCAGAAATATTTCTTTTTAAACATTTTCGTAAAACATTGATTTCAGCATGGCAAGAACAGGATCCACGTATAAGGCCATCTTTAGAATAAGTTTGATAACTGTTATATCCTCTGGCCATAATTTTTCCACTAACTACTGCTAAACATCCATGTCGTGAATAAATTGGCGATTTACGTGCTTCTTGCAAAGCAATATTCGCTAAACGAACGTCCGCATTAGAGCATTCCATTATATTTAAAAAAATATAATGTTTATATATTTATTTCAATTTTTTATTAAAAAGAGTGGGAACAATGATCACTTTGTAGATGATGTGTAAAAAATAGATAAATAGTAAAAAAACCATAAATAAATTGAAGAATTTCATAATATTACAGTAAATAGTATCGTCATCTGATCTACAGTGTATTGCAGTGCCGAAGAAACCAAAGATACCGGAATTAGCAATTCCACCTAATGAAGTTGAATTTTTTTTCATTATATAAATAATTAAAATATTATTTAATGAAAATTTAGAGTTTAAAGCGTTTGAAAAGTTCTAATGCAACCAAGCCTCCGAAAATTTGTGCAAGACAGTAAGGTATTAAATCATCAATTGCCAATTTTCCTGCGGATGCCATTGCAATAGAAACCGCGGGGTTGATATGTCCGCCTGAGATGGGTCCAGTAAGAAGTATGACTAAAGCCAATGCAGCGCCAATGGCTAAAGGGTTTCCTGTAACAAGAATAATATATACAAAGAAAGCAGCACCAAGAAATTCAGCTAAATAATTATTCATTATAAGATATCAAGATAGAAAAAAATTATTTATTTGATTTTTTTGGGACAACAGCTCCTCCAGAACGAGCTCTTTGTAATGCTCTGTTTCTAATATTTGTGTCGTTATTATTTGTAAAAGAAATTGTGCCTCCATTTATGTTTAATGAACTTCCCATAGAAGCTGCTTTTCTGCGTGCGATTACAGAAGACGCATCTTTCCCAAAAGACCATCCTTTTTCTATTCTTTGTGAGGTAGTGTAATTGGTGAATTGCATTCTACTGCTATATGATTTTCTTCCTAAAGAAAATGAACTGTCATTACTACTGGTGCTATCTTTAAGAGGCATAGATTTGACTCCTTCTAATTCATTATTATTAATGTTTTTGGGTTTACATATCAACCCGCGATCAGTTGAGGTGTCTGTGCTTAATCCGAAATTACTTCCTTGTCCTACATTACTAAAACTATCTACATAAGATTCAGATACAAGTGTAAAATTAGTAGTTCCTGTTGTTGTGCCTGGAGTGAAGGTTCCCACAAAGGTTCTATTGTCTCCTGAATCATTTGTCATCTGACTGAGTGTTCCATTACTTACAGTTACGTCCGTATTACTATCAAACCCAGAAATTTCTTCTGAAAAGGTTAATGTAATTGTTGCAGTTTGTCCACTTGTAATTTTATTAGTATCGGTAGTAAACGTACCCGAAGGTGCTTGTGTATCTACAGCATAATTACTGGTAGAGGCAGTAGAACCTACATTACCACCAGTATCAACATATGAACCTTCTGCAATAGTTAGTGTTCCAACACCAATTTCAGTGTTTGTATTTGGCGTGTATACACCTGAATATTCTGTAGTAGAATCTTGCGTTAAACTAACTACTCCACCGGAGGCATCAATATCAACAGCTTCAAATCCAACAACTTCTTCACTAAATACAACATTAAATGTGGCAGTTTCACCTACTTTTAAAGTGTTTTTATTCATAGTAAATGATGTTACCGTGGGTACAGTTGTATCTACAGTAAATGATGTACTTGAGGTGTTAACCTCGTCAGAAGAGGCAATAAATACTGAAATGACAACAGATCCTTGTGCTAAAGTAATGCTTATTCTGTTGCTATCTATTGATAATTGTGTTGCGAAATGACTTGTAAGTTCATTTGAGATTGTTGTTTGTGTTGCAGAATCAATATCTGTTAAGTCTTTATTATTAACTGTATATATAATAGAATTGTCTATACCATCACTGGGCAAGGTGTTAATTACTGGACTATCCAGTGTTGCTCCAGAAATATTATTTGTAATTATATTTATAGTATCACTTGAATTCACAACACTATTTAAATTACTCATGGCTTGAGCAGAAGTTAACGCCTGGTTACCAGCAAGATCAGTATAATTTGTTTCTATCGTTATAACACTGACATTAGATGCGTTTGAAAAATCAGAATCGGGAGTGAATACAGTTTGCCAGGTAATATTATCTGATGTAGTTACTGTGCTTATTTTTCCGCTTTGTACAGTTATATCATCGTTTGAAAAATTGTAAACGGCTTCTGTAAATGTGATAGTTGCAGTAGATGTTGAGTTGACATTAATTAATGCGGGATCCATTACAATAGATTGAACGCTGGGAGAAATCAAATCAACAGTTACAGAAGTTGAATCTGTAACATTAGTAACACCTGCGCCTGCATTACCGGTTAAATCATTAAAATTAGAAATAGTAAATCCGATTTGTCCATTTGTATCACTTGAATTGACTTGATAACTTGCTGTATAACTTTGATTACTACCAGATACAGTTACTGCATTATTTACCGAAACTCCTCCACTCGTAAATGACACGGTAGGACTTGTAATATTTTCACTACCCGTAATAGAAACTGTAATAACATCTCCTGTTTTTGCAATAGAAGTACTGTTTGCGTTGTTGGATGAAATAGAAACAGCAGTTAAGGTTGGAATAGTGTTATCAACTGTAACTGTACTTCCTGATGTTAATGTATTCACTTGAACGCCGGAATTTCCAACTGTATCTAAAAAGTTACTTATTGTGAATGCAATAGAACCGTTTGTATCGTTGGTATCAACAGTATAAGATGCAGTATAAGAATTTCCACTACCTCCAACAGAAACACTTCCGTTCACAGATGAGGATCCACTTGTGAATGCGACAGTAGGTTGTGTTATATTTTCACTTGCAATAATAGTTAATGTAATTACATCTCCGGGTTTTGCTAAAGTGGTTGTTGAATTGTTTGAAGCGATTGTTACTGTGCTTAAAGTGGGGGCAGTTTTGTCAATCGTAACAGAAGACCCGTTTGTTACAGAAGTAACGTTTGATGCTGTATTACCAGTTGTGTCAGATATATTGGAAATAACAAAATTAAGAGTCCCATCTGTATCTCCTGAATTCACACCAATAGTAGCAGTATAGTTTTGTCCAGAACCAGTAACATCAACGCTACCCGTCATAGCAACATTACTACCAGTAGTATTAAATGTAACAGTAGGTGTGTTAATATTCTCACTGGATGTAATGGTTAAGGTTACTGTTTCTCCGGCTTTGGCTAAACTTTGATCACCAGAGTTATTTGTTGTTAGGGTTACTACAGACAAAGAGGGTGCTTGAGTATCAACTGTAACTGCAGAACTATTTGTAGTTGATGTAGCAGTATTTCCACTATTGCTATTTGCGTCTTGGAATCCACTTACAGTAAATCCAACTGCTCCATTACCATCAGACTGTGCAATTGCATATGTTGCAGTGTAATTGGTATTTGTTCCACTACTGGGGGAAACGGTTACAGCTCCATTCACTGAACTTCCATTACTGGTAAAAGCAACTGTAGGAGGTGTAACAGGTTCATCTGCAGTAAGTGATAATGTGACAGTATCTCCAGATTTTGCAAGTGTAGTATCACTATTGTTAGATGCAATCGTAATTGTTGAAAACGATGGTGACGCAACATCATTCAACGTAACAAAATTAGAATGTCCTGTAGTTAATGCTGCATTACCAGCGGTGTCAAATACTGCATCAGTTAATGGAGCAATACTAATTCTTTCATTTCCATTCGGGTTTCCTGAAACAGTGAAACCAAACATGTATTTGTTGTAATTTGAAATCACTGTTATACTGCCTGGTGTAGTATTACTTAATGTGGCAACACCACCGCCGGAATTGTCAATGGATAATACAAAATCTGAAACTTCTAATGCACCGCTTCCAGTGGATGTATTAAACACGTTTTCATCAAAGGTAATTGTAATAAAATTATTAGATGAATTTACTGTAGTGGTTGTGATACTTGGTGTTTGCTTATCTACTGTAATATTTGATGCACTTGCAGCTGCAGTGACAGTACTTGGTGGATTATTACCAACAGTATCCGTGTAGGAAGTGATAGTATATCCAACACCACCATCTGTATCAGAGTTTTGAACTGTATAAAACGCTCTATATTCTGTATCTGAATCTTTTACAACAGTTCCGCTGGAAGAAGATTGATCACCGCTGGTGAATGCAACTGATGGTTGTGATATTGCTTCTGCAGCAACCATTGATAAAGTGACAATGTTTCCTTCTTTTGCTAAAGTGCTTGTATTATTATTGGAAGATAAGGTTAGTGAACTAAATGTGGGTCCCGTTAAGTCAATCTCAACATAACTATTATCTGTAGTGGAAGTTACAGAGCTACCTGAATTACCAGGGATATCGGTAAAACTACTGATTGTAAATCCAACATCACCTTCTGTATGATTAGAAGCGACCGTGAAGTTAGCAGAATAAGATTGTCTGGTAGATCCTTGTGTCATGCTCACAGTTGAATGGTTAGACGTGTTTCCATTACTTGAAAATGCAATGGTAGGCGTAGTAATAATTTCACTAGATGAAATATCTATTGTAACGGTATCCCCTTCTTTCGCAAGAAGTTTCCCATTATCAACTCTTTGATTGCTATTACTGGACGACAACTCCACATTTGTTAATGTAGGTAGTGTTTTATCCACTGTAATTTGTGAAACAGTAGAATTGGACAATGTAGTCACATCTAAACCTGTATTATTATCAGTATCTGTAAAATTGCTAATTGTAAATGTTATTATACCTTCACTATCATTGCTATCAATTGTATATTGTGCAGTGTGTGATGGTCCTGGACTTGTTCCTGTGTACGTTACAGAATCGGTAATGCTGTCTCCATTACTTTTGAAAACTACGGTAGGTGTTGTTACATCTTCATTATTTGTTGTTTGCATAGTTAAAGTAATGACATCTCCAACTTTTGTTTTAATGTCTGCATTATCTGTATTTAAGCTTTCAGAATTAGATGTGGTTATACTTACTGTTGAAAATGTAGGTTTTAGTGCATCCACCACGGTAACTTGATTATTAGTTTGTGTGGTAGATGTAATGTTTCCTGCTTTATCATAAATAGAATTGGATACAGGTGTTATAGTGATTACTTCCGTTCCGTCAGGCGATCCAGTTAATGGTACTCCAAGTAACCATGTTGTATTGTTTCCGCTTATATTTACAGAAGATGGATTAGAAGACGTTAATGATGCAGTTCCGCTTTGTGTACCAGTTGTCATACTTAATGAAAAGTCTGTTGTTTCCAGATTACCAGTACCATTTTCGGTGGAATATACGTCTTCATCAAATACCACTGTTATGGTTTGGTTGTTGGTAGTAATTGAAGAACTCATGATAGTTGAAGAAGAAGTATCAATAACAATAGAAGATGAACCCGCAAGAGAACTGGATAAGTTGGTTGCTGGTAAATTTAAAGATAAATCATTTCCATAGGTATCTTTGATTGTTCCTCCATCAACATCCAATGAATTAATATTTTTGTAATTTAAATCAGATTCATTGTGTCCGGATTGAATCGTATATGTGAAATTCAATGTGTTTGTTCCAGTACCAGATGAATAATTTGCACTGACATCTGTTCCTCCTACGTTTAATGTTAGTTTTGGAGTTCCGTTTGTCGTATCAACATTTACAGCTTCTCTTAAATTAATTTGTATGGATATATTTTCATTTTCTTTATAACTATCATCCGTTGTCACAGATGTAACACTTGTAACGGTTGAAGCAAATGTATCAATAATAAAATTACTTGTATTTGCAGAAATACCTGTGTTTCCAGCAGTGTCCGTGTATGAATTATTTAAACTTAATATATTTGTAGTGTCTTCTA
>MDSV01084698.1_pt1 | contig 47994 bp, 25 predicted proteins | sample 810851 | NCBI WGS metagenome assembly MDSV01 (sample SAMN05326640, study PRJNA326480) | marine metagenome | isolation source: seawater | place: Atlantic Ocean: North East | collected 2012
CGTCCCCCCCCGCGCTCTACAGGCTCTCGAGAAGTACAACATCGAGAAGGACATCGCCGCGTTCATCAAGAAGGAGTTCGACAAGAAATATAACCCCACCTGGCACTGCATCGTCGGGCGTAACTTTGGGTCGTACGTCACGCACGAGACGAAGCACTTCATTTACTTCTACCTCGGGCAGGTTGCCGTGCTTCTGTTCAAGTCCGGATGAGCGAAGGGACCGCGGCGCGCGACGAGGCGCACGGGGAGGGCGACGTAGAGCACGCGACGGTCGATCGCACGTGTGATTCGAACGAACTGTAGACACGCGCTCCCGCCCGCTCCCGCTCGTCGCGCTCCCGAGACGCGGCGCGCGCGCCGTTTCGTCGCCGTCACAACACGAACTTGCGCCGGTTGCGCTTGGTCCCGTCCGTCTCGCCGTTGCGCACGTACTCGTACTCGCCGTGCTCGCTGTCGAACGTGCCCTTCTGCACGGACATCAGCTTGAGCGTGAACCGCGGGCCGAGCTCCTGCAGCCGCGCCTGCACGGAGGTCTCCTCGCCGCCGTCCGCGGCGCGCGGCGTTCTCCGCCGCTTCGCCGACGCCGTCGCGCCGCCCTCGCCGTCGCTCTCGGCGTCCGAAAAGTCCTCCTCCTCGCTGTCCGAGTCGTCTCCCTCGGAGTCGTCTCGTTCGGAGCCGCTCTCGTCGGACGCGCCACGCTCTTCTTCGCTTTCCTCGCGACGCCTCTTCTTCTCCAGCGCCTTGGCCTTCTTGCCTTTGCCGAAGCGGCCGCGCGCGCGCGCATCCTCCGCGGAAACCTCCGCGGCGGCGAGGTGCCCCTGGTGCGCGCGCCGCTTCCCCGCGCGCGTCTCGAAGATGTACCGGTGGTGCCGGAAGAAGATGAAGTCGCGCTGGTTGTGGAACGTCACCACTCTGCGGCCGTTGAACTCGGGGCGCTGCGGGAACACGGACGCGAACATGCGCCCCACCCTGTGCCCCATGCGCGTCGAAAAGTTGTTCAGGATGAGCTCCGGGTGGTGGTTCGTCGCTCTCCCGTGGTTGCGAATCTTCCTCGTCAGCACCAACGAAGAGAGCCGATACAGACACGTCGGGCCCTCGGGAAGGTGCACGTGCAGCAGGCCGTTCACGCGCGCGCCGTGCGAGAACTTCTTGTTCTCGTTGAACACGAGCACGTCCGTGAAACCGCGCGTCTCGGCGTGTTTCTGGATCTCCTGCACGGTGTACGCGCGCCGCGCGTAGTAGTACGCGTTGGGCACGACCGTGAAGAGGTTCTCCAGGAACTTGAACATCTCGCCGCTGGGTTTACGCGACGTGGTGATGATCACCTTCGGGGACGTGCTCTGGGAAAAGTAAGAAGCGAACTCGTCCTCGGCGTCCTCCTCGGCCACCTCATCGTCACCAGCCTCTACGAACGTCTCGTCGCGCACGCGCTGGTTCTCGATGGTCTTCGGAACCTGCCTCGGTCGCGGAGTCTCGCCCGCGGCGAGCGCGCGCTCTTCCTCTTTTTGCCTCGCCACGCGTTTCTTCTTACGCTCCAAGGCTTTGTGATGCTTGAGCTTGCCGTACAGCTCCGAGCGCGCGATCTTGTTCTTAATGCCGCTGGTCTGCTTGCCCACGGTCACCACGGTGTCCTTCTCCCGGCGCGCCCTCTTCGCGTCGCCCGAACCCGAGCCGGACGTGACGTCCCCGTCGCCGCCCGCATCGGAAACCTTCTTGCGCTTCGACGCGCCGCCGCTTCCCTTCGCGACGGACTTTGAGCTCCTCGGTGTGCCGCCTCCCATCGCGAGCCCGAGTCAGCGGAGACGCGAACGCGACACGCGCCGACGCTCGCGCTCCGGGGTGCGAAGTGACCGCCGGACGCGCCGTCGGGTGTGCCGGCTAGACTGTTTGGGCAGAGCGCCTCGCCGTCGCCGCCGACACATTTCCCTTGCGGAGCGCCGACGACGCGACGACGACACTCGGAGCGGGCACCCGCCTAGACTGTTTGCTCGTATGCGAAAAATGCAAGCGACTTTTTCACGCGCGCGGTCGTGCATATTATCGAAACCGAGACGCGCGACTTTCCGTCGTTTCGTTGTGCACAAACGCTCACTTACGACATTCGTCACGCGGCGCGTTCGCCGTCGTACGTCTCGCGCGCCCCATCGACGGACGCTCCACGCCCGAATTCAAAGTCAGTCATCCCTCTGCCCCTTGAGCCTGTCCTTCCCCACGAACTGCCTGTACCCGAACCACTCGAGGTCCCCGGGCCACGTCCCGACGCCCTCGACGAGCGTGTCGTCGAATGCGCAGTCTTGGTAATACTGATTCACGCCGCCGTACAGGTGGTAAAGGTCCTTGTACCCAGCCTGGTACAGCTCGAACGCCCCCGGCAACGAGCCAGCGCCTTTGGTGTCGTCGGTCAAGCCCCGGTTCTTCGGGGGCTCGCGCACCAGCGACCCGCCCCAGATGCACGCCAAGATGATCTTCGCGTTTTTGTCCGGCACGGCGGCTTCGACTTGCTTCACGAAGTCCACGTTTTTCTTCTTGAAACCGGGCAGACGCAGCTTCGCCAGGAACCCGCCGGTGACGTACGGGACGTGCACGGACCCGGGAACCGACCACTTCTCGTAGTCAGGCTCGAAGCGCACGTCCAGCAGAACCGCGCCGTGTTTCATGAGCTTGCTCGCGTCGCGCGAATCCAGCGTGTCCATCTTCTTCTCGTCGTTCAGCCACCGCCACACTTCCGGCCACTTGGGCATGCCCTTGCCCACGCCAGGAACGATGCCGTTCGCGTCGGGTGTACCCACGGGGAAAGGAGTCCGGCCGGCGTACGTGGTGACGGTGGTGGCGCGGCTCGCGGTTCGGGTCAGCGCCGCGCGTCGCGACGTGCCGATCTTCGAGTCATCTACGGCACCACGACGGACGCGCGCGAGCGTGGCGGGGCGAGCGACGAGGCCGTGCATGGAGATGCAGGGGACGCGCGAGACGCGTCCGAGTACCGGGCGACGATGAGCGCGCGCGTGCACCCGTGCGAGGCGAAGTACGGCAGTAGCGGAGCGTCCTTTCTGGAAGGCTGATGACCACGTGACGGCGTTGACACGCTGGCACCGAAACAATTTTTCGTCGTCCAAAACAGGAAGAGTTTCGGCTTTCGGGGCGTTGGCGCCGAGGCCGCGTCTGGGACGTCGCGAAATCGCCGGCACGCGCGGCTCCCGATCTCGGGCCGCCAGACGCCGAAGCGCCGCACACGGGGGACACATTGGGTGTCGCGCGGCGCTTCGCGATGGGTGATGGCTTGACGTACGGGTGGCACAGACGGGGCGTGCCCATCCCGCACGTCGCGCTCGTCGCCGTGGTGCTGTTCGCGTTCGGGCGAATCACGAGCACCGGCGGGGCCGTCTCTTCGGCGCCGAGCGGGCTGCCGACGCCGACGCTCACCGCGCACCACGTGGCGGACGACGCGGCTCTCCTGAAGCGCGCGGAGTCTGCCGAGCGCGAGCGCGAGCAGTACAAGTCCCTGTACCAGGCGCGCGAGGACGAGCTCGGCGCGGCGCGCGCGAGCGCGGACGACCTGGCGAAGCAGCTGGAGCGCGAGGCGGAGACGCGTCGCGCGTTGGCAGATGAGGTGCGTTCAGGCCGCCGCGAGCTCGCGGAGCGCACGAAGCAGGCGGCGAAAGACGCCGCCGCGGGCGCGGCGACGGCGCGACCCGACGTTTCGGCGAACGCGAACGGAACGCCGAGCCATCGCGCTTCTTCGTCCCGAGACATCCCGACTGGGCGGGAGTTCGCGCCGCACGCCGTCGGCGTCAGCGGCAACGCGAACACGACGACGTTGGATTTCCAGGTGTTGTCCTGGGAACCGCACGCGGTGCTGTACCGCAACTTCGCCAGCGTTTGGGAGTGCGACCACATCAAGGGTCTGGCGGCGTCTCGGCTCGCTCCGAGTGGCCTCGCGTTGCGCCAGGGCGAGAAGCCGGAGGAGACGAAGGACATACGCACGAGCAGCGGGACGTTTTTGTCGCGGAAGCAGGACCCCGCGGGCGTGTTGCTGGCGGTGGAAAAGCGCATCGCGGAGGCTACGCACGTGCGGCACGAACACGGCGAGCCGTTCAACGTGCTGCGGTACACGCACGGGCAGAAGTACGACTCGCACTACGACACCTTCGACCCCGAGAGCTACGGCCCGCAGACCAGCCAGAGGATCGCGAGCTTCCTGCTGTACCTCACGGACGTCGAGGCGGGGGGCGAGACGCACTTCCCGCTGGAGGGCCCGAACGGCTTGGAGCGGCTGAAAAACATCGACTACAAGTCGTGCGACGGCGGCTTGCGCGTGCGCCCGCGCGCGGGGGACGCGCTGCTGTTCTGGAACGTGCACCCGAACCGCACGTTCGACAAGCGCGCGCTGCACGGCGGGTGTCCGGTCGAGAAAGGGGAGAAGTGGGTCGCCACGAAGTGGATCAGGGACCAGAGCTTCGCGCGAGGGTAGCGCCGAAGCTCTCGCCGCGCACCTCGAGGACGAGTGGAAAACGAAAACGCTCTCGTCACATATATCGACGCCCGGTCACGACGAGTCGCTCCGGCGCGCGTTTTCACGAAAAATTCGGCTCCTTATCCGTACAGTGGCGACGCATCAGGAGCTGGTCACTCGCGAGCGCGCGTGTGTCGCGCGCCGCGACTTCCACATCCTCTCCTCGGGTCTCTAGACGCCGACCATGCCCACCCTCGCGGCCTCCCTGTCGCTCGCCGTCGCGGCGCCCGCGGCGCGCGGCTCCCAGCCGCGCGCGAGGCGCGCGGTGGTTAACGCATCGCGCGTCGTGACGCCCGCCGCGGCGAACGCCGCCGGCGCGCCTGCGGCGTCCTGGCCCGGGTCGGCGCCCACGCGTCCACGCGTCCGCCTCGGACTCTCTATCCGGCATCGCGGCCGTCCCGCCCCGGCGCCGACGCACCGCGCGGGCGCCGCGGACGCCGCCGCGGACGCGCCCGCGTCCGATCCCGAGCCCAGGAAGGCCACCGCGTTCGCGGTGGGCCTTCTGTGGTTCTTCGCGCACCAGCTCATCGGCGTCGGGAACGACGTGATCATGAAGTACACGGGAAGCACGCTGAGCGTGGCGCAGGTGGTGTTCCTGCGTTTCGCGTTCGCCACGCTCACCATGCTCCCGGTGATGTTCCTGTCCGGTGTGGACTCGTTCAAGACGGACCGCGCGCCGCTGCACGTCGCGCGCTCCGCGCTGCTGGCGTGCGGCATCGCGCTGTACTGCCGAGGTCTCGCCATCGCGCCCATCGCGGTGGTCACCACGCTCAACTTCACCATCCCCCTGTTCACGCTCGTCATGGCGCGCGTGTTCCTGAACGAAAAAGTGGACGCGACGCGGTGGATCGGCACCCTCGCCGGGTTCGCGGGGGTCATGGTGGTGATGCGGCCCGGAGGCGCTGCGTTCGACGCCAGATGGCTCACGGTGTTGCTCAGCGCCGCGGCGTTTGCGGCGCTCGACGTGCTGAACAAAGTGTTCGTCGGGAAGGAATCCTTCTGGGCGATGATCTTCTACACCGCACTGTTCACGACGGCGTTCGCCGCCGTGCCCGCGGCCATGGCGTGGGTCACGCCCACACACACGCAGCTCGGCTTGTTGGCGATCCTGGGCGCGGGCGCGAACGTGCTTCTGTTCTGCCTCCTGAAATCGTTTTCGCTCGTCGACGCGTCGGCGTTGGCGCCTTTCCGGTACACGGAGCTGATGTGGTCCGCCGCGGTGGGGTTCCTGGTGTTCGGCGAGATTCCCGCCGTGAGCACGCTCATCGGCGCGGCCGTGATCATCCCCAGCACGCTGTACGTGGTGTGGGCGGAGAACCAGAAGAGCGAGGAGTGATGGACGGAGAGCGAACGCGAAAGCGCGCGGAGCACATCGGCGGTCCGCGGTTAATGAATATGTAGACGTTTTATTCGACGTACTATTCGAGTCGCCTCGCGCGCGAGCGACCGCGAAGCGCGCGCCGAAGGACGCGTCGATGTCGACCGCGCCGATCTCCGCGCTCGTCGCCTCTGCCGCTCCGCCGCTCGGCTTCAAAAGCAACACCAGCACTCGAACGGGCACTTTCCGGGCTTGGCGTCTTTCGGCGGCGCTTGGCCGCACGAGACGTCCGAGAAGTCGCCGTACGACTTGAACACCGGGAGCCCCTCTTCGAAACGTCTCGGTTCGTTCACCGGAACGAACTCGGGGGCCTCGCGCTTCTGTTTCTTCTTCTTCTGGCCGGGAAGAAGCACGCGGTCCTTCTCTTTCCGGCCCTCCTTCTCCAGCCGAGCCGCCTCCGCGGCCGCCGCGGCCGCGTCCACCTTCGCCTTCGCGGCTTTGCCCTTGCTGAAGAGCGCGTCGAGATCGAAATCGCCGCCGTCCCCAGCATCCTTCGCGTTCGTCGCCGAGGGTCCGGTCTTCGCACCCCCGGAGAGCTTTCCCTTGGATGAAGCCGGCTTCGATACCTCGTCCGTGACGGGAGCGCCGGCGGTGGCGTGTGGGGGTTTCCCGCCCCCTTTCTTGCCCATCGTGCCGCGTGCCCCGAGGCAGACGCGGCGGCGCGGCCGAAAATGCGTCGGCGGAAGAGCCGACGAAGAAAGTGCCGACCGGGTCTGGCGGTGCCATCAATCACGCGAAGCAGTCGACGTGGCATTCTTGCCGAACTCGCGGCTGTCCTCCGCCGTCGGCTCGTCCGAACCTCGAGACACTCTCCGGCGCGCCGCGCCTGGACCCCAGCAGGACGCCATGAGTGTGGTGGTCCCGAAACCATCCGGCAACGGCATCTCGCACGAGACCGTCCGGTTGACGGAGATGGAGCGCGGGCGCGCCTCGAAGGACAAGCCCGCGTCCGTCCCCCCCCGCACCGATGCGAAGGTGGACCCGTCCGGGTACGACGAAAAAGCGAAGCAGAAGGCGGAGAAAGCCGCGGAGAAGGCGAAGCAGAAGGACGTCAACTTCTGGCAGCAGCACAAGGAGGAGCTGTGGGAAATGTTGCCCTTCCTGTGGCCGAAAGAGCGCCCGTTCATCAAGGTGATGTTCGTCACCTCCGTCGTCGCCCTGCTCTGCTCGAAGCTGTGCAACGTCGCGGCGCCCATCGCGCTCAAGTACGCCATCGACGCCGTGGTGGACGGCGAGTTCAGCGTCAACGCCATCTTGGCGTACGGCCTGATCCGCTTCGGCGCGTCTCTGTTCAACGAGATCAAGGACAACGCCTTCGCGTTCGTCTCTACGCACGCGTCCCGGAAAATCTCCCTCCGAACCTTCACGCACGTCATGTCCCTGTCGCTTCGGTTCCACATCAGCCGCAAAACCGGCTCGGTGATTCGCGCGTGCTCGCGCGGCTCGGAGAGCTTCGCCGCGCTGCTGCGGTACATCTCGTTCCAGGTGGCGCCCATCTTCCTAGAGGTGGCGATGGTGTGCGTGTACCTGTGGATCTTCTACTCGTGGTACTTCGGCGTGATCACGTTCATGGTCATCTTCGTGTACATCGCGTTCACGATCCCGTTCACGGAGTGGCGCAACAAGTTCCGCAGGCAGCAGACCGAGGCGGACGACGTGTTCAACCAGAAAGCCACCGATTCGCTCCTGAACTACGAGACCGTGAAGCTGTTCTGCGCCGAGCCGCACATCGCGCACGTTTACGACGTGGCGCTGGCAAAAACGCAGGCGGCGTCCCTGCGCACGACGCAGTCGCTCACGGGTCTGAACTTGGGGCAGGCGGTGATCATCACCGTCGGGATCACGCTCTCGCTGGCGCTCGCCGCCAAGGAGGTGCTCGACGGGAAGATGACCGTCGGCGACTTCGTGCTGGTGAACACGTACATCCTGCAGCTGTACGTGCCCTTGAACTTCCTGGGCACTTACTACCGCATGATCAAGCAGTGCATGGTGGACGTCGAGGCGATGTTCCGGCTCATGAAGGAGCACGATGACGTGCAGGACGCCGACCCGAGCAAGGAGCTCGTGCTGAAGAGCGCCTCGGAGGCGCGCGTCGAGTTTCGCGACGTAGAGTTTTGCTACAACGTCGCCGAGGGCCGCCGGATATTGAAGGGCGTGTCGTTCTGCGTCGAGCCGGGGCAGAAGATCGCCATCGTGGGGAGCTCGGGCGCGGGGAAAAGCACCACCTCCAAGCTGCTGTACCGCCTCTACGACATCCAGGCCGGGTCCATCTCCATCAACGGCCAGAGCGTCGCCGCGGTGACGCAGCGGTCGGTGCGGTGTGCCATCGGCATCGTGCCGCAGGATTGCGTGCTGTTCAACGACACCGTCGAGTACAACATCGCGTTCGGCAAGCTGGGCACGAGCGCGATGGGCACGCTGGACGAGGTGAAGCGCGCCGCGAAGGCGGCGCAGTTTTCGACGTTCGTGGAGGAGCAGTGCAAGGACGGGTACAGCACGCTGGTGGGCGAGCGCGGGTTGCGGCTGAGCGGCGGCGAGAAGCAGCGCGTCGCCATCGCGCGCGCGCTGCTCAAGGATCCGCCGATCATGATTTATGACGAGGCGACGTCCTCGCTGGACACGCACACGGAGAAAGAGATCATGCTCTCCATCAACGAGGCCGCGAAGGGGCGGACCAACCTCGTGATCGCGCACCGCCTGTCCACGATAATGGACGCGGACTGCATCATCGTCCTGAAGGACGGGCTGGTGGCGGAGCGCGGCGACCACCCCGCGCTCTACGCCAAAGAGGGGGGCCTCTACCGCGCGATGTGGGACCAGCAGCTGAGATCCGCCATGGAGGGATCGCCCAGCGGCGCGAACCTGCTGACCACCCCGGCGGCGGCGGCCAGCACGCACGGCGGCGCGTGAGACGCGCGCGGACCACCGATTGCGACGCACGCCGATCGGGGGGCGTCGACGCGTTCTTTCTAAAGGAGCCACTAGACTACGTAGTCGTTCCGTACGAACACTACTAGCTACCTTAGAAAAGGTGCGGCGCGGCTTCGCGGAGTCCTCGTCAACGTCTCGCGCGCCCTCCGCCCGCGCGACGACTCGCGGCTACGGACACCTTCAGTAGACTACCTTTCCTATTCATAATACCTACGTTCAGAGCAAGCGGATTTCGTTCCGTGCGGCGTCGTACCAGTACGTCGCCTCGCCCGCCGCCGACGCGCCCTCCCCGTCCGGTTCCCCTGGCGGACCTCTCGGCACGTCCACCGCGCTCGCCGCCAGACCGAACTCGGCCGCCTCGCAGACGTCCCGCGCCAGCCCGGTGGCCACCGCTCGAAGCGCGCTCGCCTCGTCTTTCACTTTCGTCACCGCCTCCCCCCCGACTCGCGCGCCAGCGCCAGTCGTCGTCGCGCCTCCCCCCGAGCCTCCCCCGCGCGCGAAACGCAGCGCGTCGTTTTCGCGCCTCAGCCGCTCCACCGCCTCGAACGCCGCCGCGGTCTTCTCCTCGGCGCTCTCCTTTTCGCACTCGGCGTCGCGCGTTCGCGCCTCGAACACGGCGGCGGCGGTTTTGAGACGCTCGAGCTCAGCCTCGAGCTCGCCCACGCGGAGCGCCGCGACGTGCTGATCCCTGACCCGCGCGAGTTGCAACGCCCGAACCGTCTCTTCGTCGTCGTCGTCAGACGCGTCTGTGGCTTTTCGGGACGGCTCTTCGCGCGGCGCGAGCGCGCCGCGCTCGGCGCGCTCGGCGTCGGCGAGCTCGAGCTTCGCCTTGAGCGTCTCCACCTCCGCCTCCGCCAGGTCCGCGCGCGCGTCCGCCTCGGCGGCGACCGCGAGCGCACCGGCCACCTGCGATTCAGCCTCGGAGGCGTGGTCGTTGGCGATTCGCGCCTCCGAAGCAGCCGCCGCGAGCGCGCGTTCGAACGTTTCCCGGCCGGCGTCGCTCACCTCCAGCGCCATCGCGCGCCGAGACACCGCGTCGCGCTCAGCCTCCGCCTCGAGCAGCGCGGCGCGGAGCGCGTCGCGCTCGGCGGATGTTTTCGTGTGCAGCGCGGCCAGATCGCGCAGGCTGACGTTCAACGCGCGGTTCTGGCTCGTCAGCACGTCGAGGCGAAGCCTCGCGGTGGCGATCGTGGGCGAAGCGCGGTCGAGCTGGCCGTTCTCGCCGCTTCGCGCCTTCTTGGGCGAGACCGCACGCACGGGATCTGTCGCGCGCAGCGGCGCGCGCTCGGCGCCGCCCTCGCCGTCCGAGGCCACCAACGCGGGCGGGACGCGCGCGTCCGCATCCATGGTCGCGCACGCGAGTGAGCGCGGGTCGCGCGCGTTGAGTCGTCGTTGCCGCCGAACGAAAAGTATGTTTCGTTCGGCTTTTTTCATGGACCGATGGCGAAAGCTTGGACCGCGCGATGTGGCATTCGTCCGCGCGCGATGGGCCTGACTGACCGCCGCCGCGCGATCGTGCTGTTCGGCGACTCGCTGACGCAGCGCTCGTTCGAGCCGAGCGGGTGGGGCGCCGCTCTGGCGCACCTGTACGGCAGGCGGTGCGACGTGTACAACCGCGGGTTCGGCGGCTACAACACGCGATGGTGCCGGTCGATGGTGGGCGAGCTCTTCCCCGCGCACGAGACGCCGCTGTTGGCGACGGTGCTTCTCGGGACGAACGACGCCGCGCTCTTCGACGTCGAGCCCGCGGCGCACGTCCCGCTGGAGGAATACGAGGATAACCTGACGGCGATCGTGACGCACGTCAAGAAACGATGCGTCCACGTGATCGTCCTGACGCCGCCGTGCATGGACGAGCGCCAAAGGTTGGCGTTTCAGAAGGAAAAGTACGGCGCCGACGCGCTCGGCGCGCTGGACCGCTCCAACGCCGTCACCGAGCGGTACGCCCGAGTCGCGACGCGGGTGGCGGAAAGGCTGGACGTGCCGTGCGTCGACCTGTTCGAAGCCACGCGGAAGGCGTGCGCGTCGTCGTCGTCCGCGAAGCCGAGCGGGCTTGGCGTATCGCGACAGGACTCGGTGGACCCGTGGGCGGAGCCCGAAGTCGCGGCGTCGCCGACCAAGAGAGGAGACGACGAAACCCAAACCCAAGCGCCCGACGTCTTCGTCGACGGCGTGCACTTCTCCGCGTTCGGGCAGGAACTCGTGTTCCAGGCGTTGACCGAACGCATACGACGCACACAGACGACGGTCCACGCGCACGCGCACACAAAAGAACCCGGCGGTGATGCCGTTTTGTCGTTAGACCCCGAGTCCATGGACCCGGATTGGCCGTTCGGCCCCGCGCTGCGCGGCGCGCCGGAGGCGTGGCGGGACGCGATGGTCGCGCACGCGCGGCGCGCGCTCGTCGCGCCGACGTTGCGCGCGGCAGAGACGGGATCCCGAATCTCGTGGCGCGTGGACGGGTCCGACACGGACGCCGCGAACGCGTCGAGCGCGATGAGAGGGCTCGCCGCGCTCGCGGCCGTCGCCGGCGTGGGGGTGGGGGTGGGGTACGCGCTGGGCGGGATCGCCGCGCGAAGGTAGTAGCGCGACGCGTTCGTAGCTAAAATACCTTAAAAATAAATAGCTACCTATGTTCAATCTCGCGCGGCGAGCTCTCCTCACCCGCAGTCACAGAACTCGCCGCCCGCGTCTTTCGGGAGGTCGTTTGGATCCGAGTCCATCAGCCACACCTGGCACGGCGCCTCGACGCAGTGCCCGTGCACCTGGTGCGCGTGCACGGGGCACTGGCAGCACCAGCACTTGCCGTTCGTCGCCAGGAACTCGTGCGAGTTGAGCGCCACGGCTTCCGCGCACGAGAGCGGCGGATCCATCGCGCGGCGCGCGCGCGCGAAGCGGCGCACGCCCAGGCTGCCGAAGCGCGTGCTTCTCATGGCGTCCGTCCACACTGCGGCTTTCGCCGAGTCCTTCGGGCACACGATGCACATCAGCAGCGCGGACGAGCTCTCCTGCCACCCCTCGACCGCCGCCCAGCCGAGGACGCCGAGGACGTACGCGGGGATCGTGAGCGGGAGCAACGCGAGTTTGGCGAGCGTCGCGCCCGGCCCTCTGCGCATCACGGGCGCGCCGCACCAGCATGTCGTGGGCTCGTTCAGCCAGGACTCGGGCGGCTCGTCCTTCGGCACGCGGCGCATCTCCATCAGCCCGGGCGCGACGAAGCTGGTCAACGCCGACGCCGCCGCCGCGCCCCCGATTCCCCCCACGGCGACCGCGGCAGCGGCGACCGGGGGCGCGCCGCCGCCGACGGCCGAGGTGGCGGCCGTGTTGACCGCCGAGGTGGCGGCGTTTGAGGCGGCGTCGGACGCCCGTTGGGCCTGCGCGGCGACCGCGCCGGTCGCCGCGGACGCGGCGGCGTCGGCCTTGGCCCGCGCCGCGTCCGCGGTGGCCTTGGCCTTCTCCTTGGCGGCAGCGAGCATGGATGTTGATATTCCTTTTTTCGAACGGGGTCGCGGCGACGTCGGGTCGGGGAAACGCGGTGGAGTGTTCAAGGCGTGCGCGCCTGGATGACGGCGGGGACAGACTGCGGCGGCCGTCAGTGAGGTCCGCGCGGTGAGTTCTGGGGGCGGAGCTGGACTCGAGAGAAATTCAACATCCTTCAACATTTTCAACCAGACGTCAAAAGCTCAAGACGGGGCGAGTCGCGCTCTGGCAGTCGGGCAGCAAGTGGGACTGGCGACTGCCGACTGGGCGCGAAAACGAAGAAACGAAACGAATTGACATCAGTAATCCTGATCGTCGGATCGGCGTGCCACTTCCGACCGCACGTGCGCTTCGCTCGCCCCAGTCGCACGACCCAAAGGCTCATCGCGCGAGACATGTCGGCCGAAGACGACGCCGCGGGCGCCAAGCGCGAGCGCGAAGAAGACCCCGCGGACGCGGACGATGCGCCTGCCGCGAAAGAGGCTAGGGTTGACGCCGAAGCGCCGGCCGACGCCTCGGCCGACCCCGCGGCGAACGCCGAGGACGCGCCTGCCGCGGACGCGCCCGCGGGTGACGCGCCCGCGCAGGACGAGGCGAAAGCGCCCGCGCAGGACGAGGCTAACGCGCCTGCCGCGCCCGCGCCGAGCGCGACCCTGGCGGAGGCGCGCGATCTTCTCGCGCCCAAAGTCACGAAGCGGCTGGAGATCCTGCACGCCTCCGGATCGGTCGCCGAGGGCGAGATTGATGCGGCGACGCTCGCCGAGCTCGGCGAGTTCTCGCCCGCGCAGGCGGTGGAGATCATCGATCGGCTCACCGAGGATGCGCTCAAGGGGGTGGAAGACAAGAGCGTTTTCCTGCGCGAGGTCATGCAGAGCTTCCGCGCGGCGGCGCCCGCCCCCGCGGCGGCGCCTGCACCGGCTGCGGCGCCCGCACCGGCTGCGGCGCCCGCTGCGGCGCCCGCTGCGCCGGGCGGCGGTTATGGCGCCCCCCCCGGCGGCACGGCTTCGGGCGGGCTGGCGGACGCGCTGCAGCGTCTGTACGCGCTGGGCGTCGTCCAGCCGCACCAGCTCGACTCGAAGATGCACGAGCACCTGGCTTCGATGCCCGAGCACGCCGCGGTTGCGGCGATCGACGAGCTGGCCGGCGCGGATGTCTCGGGCATCCGCAACATGAACGGGTACCTGAAGAGCATCTGCCGGCGGCACGAGGCCCCCGGCGGTTACGGTGGCGGCGGAGGGTTTTCCGCCGGCGCGGGTAGACAGGCCCCCCCCGAGGCGTTCTTCGAGATCCAGCGTCGGTTCCAGGCGGGCGTGATCACTCAGCCGGTGGCGATGCGCCTGGAGCAGTTCTACCAGGACACGGGCGCGAGCCTCGACTCGGCGGCGTGGGAGATGATGCTGCAGCTCAACGAGATGTCGGCGATGGCGGCCATCGAGGAGGTGCACTCCGCATGCCGCGGCCCGCAGCCGGTGCGGAACCCGAGCGCGTTCTTCACCGGGATCGCGCGGAAACACCGCGCCGCCATGGAACAAGGCCAGCCGTTCGCCGCGCCGACTGGGTACGGCGGCGCCCCGCCGGGGGGCGGATTCCGCGGCGGGTACGGCGCGCCCGGCGGGGACGGCGCGCCCGCCGGGTACGGCGCGCCCGGCGGGTACGGTGCGCCCGGCGGGTACGGCGGCGGCGCCCCCGGCGGCGGCCGCGGCGGCGGCCCGGTGGACGACGGCGCGCTGCAGCAGCAGCTCCCCCCCGCGCTTTACCAGCGCATCGCCGCGGCTTCGGCGGCTGGCAAGTTTGCGAAGGAGGCGATCGACCAGCGCGCGCTGGAGACGCTGCTGAAACTGGACGAGCCGACGGCGATGCTGGTCGTGGACGAGATCGAGAGCACGGACCTCGGACGCATCCGGAACTTCGCCGGGTACTTCATGGGCATCTGCAACAAGTTCCTCAGAGGGGGCGCGCCGGGCGCGCCGCAGAGGTACTAGGCGCGCGGTGATAAAAGTCTACAGACGGAACGCCGCTTTTTGTCGTGAAGTAGAAAGTACTAAGAAATATCCCTCCGCGGTACGCCTACGACACCTGAACGACACACGTCTCACCGCGTTCTCACTGACTACGGATGAGTGACGCCGTCCTCGCCGCGCCTCTCGCGCGCGTCTTCGACGCGCCGTCGCGTCGTTCAGTCGCCGAGCGAAACGACGTCTCGCTACTTATCGTCCACGCGGATGAGCTCGATGTCAAAGAGCAGGGTCTTGTCGATCATGCCCTCGTTCTCGAGCACGAACCCCAGCGCGCGCTCGCCGGAGAAGTTCGAGGGCTGCGGGCCCATGGTCTTCCACTTGCGGCCCTGGGGATAGGAGAGCGCCGAGCCGCCCGGCACGATGACGCGCCGGATCTCTCCCGCGCGCATCCCGATCACGGCTTCGCGGAAGGCGGGGATGATCTTCGGGTCGTCCGCGGTGAACCGCACGAAATCCTTGTCATCCCCGGTGAACGCCCCACCCTTGGATTTGTTCCGGGCCTCGAAAGGCCTCCCATAGTACCCCAGCGTGTACCCGTCCCAGTCGATGACAGCCTTCTTGCTGGACGTCATCTCCGCGCCCGCGCCTTCCTTCATAGTTTTGTACTGCAGCCCGTCGGGAAGCTGCACGAAATCGGGATAGACGTACTTGCTCTTGCCGTAGTCCTTGCCCTCCAGAGAGGGCATGTACTCGTTGCTCGTCTGGAACTCCGCAAGTGCAGGCCCCGACGACGCGTCGAGGAACGCCGCGGCCGCGGCGGCCGCGGAAAGGCCGAGCGCGCGGCGGCGAGACACCGACGACGAAACCCACGGCTTTGCGGAACTGTCGGCGATGACCTGGACGTCGGGACCGCTCGCGGGGTCCGCGCGGTCGCCCGCGGAGGCGCGGACGGTCGCCGCGCGCCGGGGGGCACGCGCGCAGCGCTGAGCGATGCCGGAAGACGCAATGTGCGTGGCCGCGAACGTCAACGTGGACATGGCGCGTGGAGGATTGGGGTGCGACGACGGTGAGGTGCCCCAATCCGACTCGGACGCAGAAGAAACCCATGATGAGACTCGGCCGCAAGCCCGCTACTGAGGAAAAGAAATAAGATCTACACGCCCGCGTCACTTACCCGATTATGCCTCTAAAAGCGCTTAATCGTACCCACAAGCAGGGCTACCCTTACCACTTCCGCTCGCTCGCGCTCTATGCGCCTCTGGCCTCGCGCCTGGTGGCGTCGTGCAGGATGTCCACGTCCACCGCCTCCGCCGGGAGCTGCACGTAGCGCACGACCGAACCGCGGATGAAGCAGTTGCGCACCGAGCGCATGTGCGGGTACCGGTTTTCGTCCACCACCTTGGTGTTCTCCAGCTTGATGTTCAAGTACTGGTCCACGGAGACGAGCGTACCGCCGATCGCGAGGTCGTTTTTAAGCTCAACCGTGATCTGCTTCCCGACGAGCGTCTTGAAGTAGGAGTAAAACAACATCGCTTCGTTCGTCGGCTGTCTCGTGTTTTGATTCGAAAGAGGCGTTCGATCGGAGGTCGAAAAAGGTCTCCGGTCAGCGAGGGTCGTTCGAAACCGAAAGGGACGGGTCGGTTCGCGCGGGGCGATCGCGTGTTCGAGAGCTCGATCACGATCGGTCTCTCTCGCAAACGTGCGCCGTGTTCGGGTGCGAATGGTCGGTCTTGGCCGTTCGGCGTGCCGCCGCGCGCGCGACGCCATCGCGTCGATCGCGTCGCGGGCGAGCGCGAGAGAAACCTCTGCAGCGGGGAGGGACACGCACGTCGTCTCAGGAGATTTTCCTCAAAACCGAAATCAACCTCTGCGTGCCGCTGCGATCCGGGGCCACGGGCGGTCGGTGCGTGCGCCGACTTGCCTTCACGTAACGCTGACGCCTGGGACGTTCGACGGACGGGTCTAGAGGAACCCCGCGCGTTCCGCGCCGACGCTCGTGAGGTCGCGCGTGTGATTGTGGGCGCGAGAAGGCCCCGAAGAAACAAACCCTTTCGCGCGAGAGGAGTCGCGCGCGCCCTCGACCGGATTTTCGGGCAAGCGTTTCTCGGAGGGGTACGACAGTATCGATATTGCTCCGCCATCGCCTAAGACTTTGATGAGGCCGCAGTACACACTGCGAGGGGCACGTGGCATACACGCCGCGTCGTCGGGTCGAAGGTGCGGCTCGGCGTCGCGGTCCTCACGACGGGATGGCGCAGTGGCCGGCGTGGCTCGTCCCCCCCGCAGGGGGCACGGCGCAGGGCGTGGAAATGGAAATGTCGCGAAACCCACGAGGCGTTTCCAAGGGATCGGTCGACGCGTTGCCGGCGCTCCCTCCGTGCGATCCGGTGGGCGTCTCGGGAGACGTCGACCTGGCGGTGAGCGCCGTGATCGTGAAGCCGCGCGCGATGACGCGCATCGCGCCGTTGCACGACCTGTCGCCGGGGAGCGGGGAGACTTGGCTCCTCGGCCGGTTCGTGCGGTGGAGCGTCGACCGGTTGAACGCGCTCGACCGGAAAACCGCGCGGACGATCCCGGCTCTGGAGAAGGAGGCTTCCGACGCGAAACGAAGAGTGAAGCGCGCCGTGCAGCGGGAGCTGACGAACCAGTTTCCTCCGCTGCAGGTGTACTTGGCGGACCGGGCGTTCGCGCTGGACGAGGCGAGGAACGCCGAGGCGCGGCGCGCGCGCGAGGCGCGCGCTCGAGAAGAAGCGGGCGTCGCCGACGCGAAACCGAACGACGCCGATTCCGACTCGGCGCGGCGCTCTGAGTCGAGCAAGACCGCGGACGTGGGAACCGCGTCGACGGGCGCGGTGGCGATGACGCCTTCCTCGAAACGACAAGATCGCGCGGGAACAGACGCGCGGGAAGAACGCCCCGCGCGACGCAAGATGACAGACTTCTTCGCCGCGAGCGGCGGTAGCGCCGAGGCGAAGGCGCCCGTGTCGGCGGCGCCCGCGACGGCGGTTGATCCGCCGTCGGCGACGCGCGCCGATCCGCCGCCGCCGACCACGGAGGAGGTGGCTCGTGAGATCTCACGCGCGAGCGAGACGTTCTCCAAGCAGGCGCGAACGGAGACGAAGGCGGAGCGCGAGGCGCGCTGGGCCTCAGAAGGCGCCGCGCTCGCCGCTTCGCTCGCGGCGACGTCGAGGCCGAAGACGCCGAAAAAGAGCCGCCGGGAAACGACGGCGGCGAACCCGGCCGGATTTTTTCCCACTGAGCCTCAGGCGGAGAAAAACGTCCGAGGAGGAAAGCGCGTCTCTCGCGGCCACGCGGAGGCACGTGCCGCTACCGTGGCTTCCGCGGCGCGTCTCGCGCTCGCGCCGCCGGTGACGTCGCCAGACCCGCCGACGCGCCTGGCGGCGCCGAACCCGGCGACGATGGAAAAACCTCGCGCCGAGCCCGCCCCCCCGCGCGTCGCCACCCCCGCCGACCGCCGTCGCGGCGACCGAGCGGACGCCGCGAGGAGAGAACGACGTGCGCGGAGAGCGCAGGCGAGAACGGCACGCGAGGACGGGTCCTTGGAGGATGGGTCCTCGAGACGTTCTTCGGTCGCTCCGCCGGAGGAAAAACAGAAAGTCGGTTCCGCGAGAACCGGCGACGCGAACCCCCCGGGCTCTCGCGCGCGTCTCGCGGCGCCGGGTATTCAGCCGCGCCGCGCCGCCGTCTCGCGCGAGACGGAGAGCGCCGTCGACCGCATGATGGCTCGGTCCACGCGGGTCCCCACCGCCGGCGCGCTTCCGGACGACGGGACGCCCTCGAAACACAGGCGGCGCGCGTTCGGGGACGGGGCGGCGAACGGCGCGAAGAGAAAAAACGTTCTGCTGGCCGAGAAGATGGACCGGCTGGCGTCGTCGCTGGCGGCGGCGGCGGCGAGCGCGGCGGGCGCGCTCTCCGAGCTGGCCGAGCAGGCGTACGACGGCGGCGAGGAGTTCGCCGCGGACGCCAACAAGGAAAACAAAATCAGGACGGAGAGCGTCGTGACCGTGTCTGTCGACGGGTCGGACGTTCTGGTGCACACGCGGAAGGTGGCCGTCGAGGGGAAACAAATCTGACGCGCGTCCGCGAGCGCCGAAGCGATACAATAAGATACGCGTGGCTACGGGTATTTCCTTCACTTCTCATCCGTTCCGACTCTCGTCCGCGTTCGATCACCTGCCCGGACTTTTCCGCACTTTCCACTTTGCCTTCCCCCCTTTCTGCAGCCTGTCGATGTGCCCGCCGGCGACGCGCAGCCACAAAAACGCCACCACCGGGGTCAGGCACACGGCGGCGTGGAAAGGCGCGTCGCCGGCGGCACACGCGTTCCCGGCGGCGACGCACGCGTTTTTTTGTGACTCCGCCGCGCACGAACCTAACGCCTCCCCCGATCGGCCGACGCACCGCTCGACGCTGACCGCGTCGATGGCGAACATCGTCGCGGTCTCACACCACTTGTACCCCAGGTTGGACACCGTGTTGAGCAGCGTCATGTACGTCCCGCCCATCGCTGCGTCGCTAACCTTGCTGTAGAAGCTCATGAAGGCGACGAAGTGCGTGGTGTTGAGCCCCGCGTACGCGGAGAGCCACGCGAACAGGCACGCGTAGTAGCGCCAGGGGATGGGCGCGTCTCCGCTCGCCACCTCGCGGATGTTCGCCGGGACGTACATCACCACCAGCGACGCGCCCAGCGCGACGAGCGCGCGGTACATCCACGTCGCCGTGACGCAGTCCAGCGGCCTCGCGCCGGCGGTCCATCGCGAGACGTACACAGGAAGAAACACGGAGACGGGGGTCATGAGCGCGCTGAGCGTCGCCATGTGTTGCTTCGGGACGCCTTTTTCGAGCAGTTTCAGCTGCGTCAGCGTCTCCGCCGCACTGAACGCGACGGCACGCGTGAGCAGAACCAGGCTGAGCTTCACGACGGACGGGAGCTTGGCGATGGAAAACGCCTGCGCGTATGCGCCGAGGACGGTGAGTCGTCGCTGCGACGTCTTCTCGCTCGCGTCCGCGCCGACTTCGCGCTTGAGCGCGACAAAGAGCGCGGAGGTGAGAAACACGCACCCCCAAAACGTGATGAACCCGCCGAGACCGACGCTTCCGTACGCGTTGAGCACGAGAAACCCAGTGAAGGACACGAAGAAACCCGCGGTTTGCCCCACGGAGTTGCACGTGCTCGCCAGACCGACGTTTTCGCGAGACAGCATCGTCAGCGCCCAGCCGTCGACGGCGATGTCCTGCGACGCGAGCAACGCGTAGATCCAGAAGAAGATGCCCGCCAGGGTCCGAACGTCGCTCCCTTTCTCGCTGATCAGCGCGCCCAGGTGGTTGCTGAGGTACAGCAAGCTCAGACCCACCAGGATCTGCAGCGGGATGAGCCACGACCGGCGCTGGCCGACGGAGCGGAAGTACGCGCTGTCCACGATCGGGGCCCACAGGATCTTCAGGCTGAACGGCCACGAGGCCAGGCTGAAGATGCCCTGCTCCGCGTACGTCGCGCCTTTCTCCTGCAGGATAAAGCTCACGCTCGCGCTCAAGCCCATGGGCACGCCCTGCAGGGTGTACAGCAACAGCAGCAGCGCGACGCTTCCGTAATCCTTGGCGAAACCGCCGCCGCTCTTCTTGCGCGACGATTTGCTGTCATCCCCGTCGTAGTCGTCGTCGGTGCCGTAGTCGCCCAGGAGCTTACCCTCCAACAGGTCCGCGGCGCTGCTATTCCGGCGCACGTGCGCGCGCGTGCGATACGCCATCGCGGCACGGATTCGGCACCCGGCGGGGCGCACAACCGCGCGAGGGATAATGGACAGACGCCAGCCGACGTGCGTCGCTTTTTCGGCTCGAACTGTCGCAGTGTCGAAGGTTTCTCCTGAGAGTTTATTTCACGACGAAAAGAAAAGATTCTGAGTTGTTCACTCGTCGCCCGCGCGGAGACTTTCGACCGTTACAACACGCGATCCCTCATACACAGTCTCGCGTACCCCCCTACCTCCTCGCCTCGGGCGCGAACGCGGGCGCGAACGCGGGCGCGAACGCGTCCTCCCCATCGTACGTGATTTCCTCGTCCAAGGCTTCCTCCGCCTGAGCCTGCGCCGCCGCCGCGTCGGGCGCTTCGTTTTCCATCGCCTCGGCGTCATCCCGCTCGGACCCAGCCGGCGCCTCAGCGGCGTCCACGGTTTCGCCGTAGGACGACTCGTACGCGTCGTGGTCCGCCCTCGCGATGTCGAGGACGTCGTCCACGTCCCCGAAATCCACCATAACCTCGACAGACTCTGTGGACGCGGTCGCGGGTTCGGTCGCAGCCGCAGCCGCCTCCTCCGTCGCCGCCGCCGCCTCCTCCTCTGTCGCCACCGCCTCCTCCGCCGCCGGCACCGCCTCCTCCGTCGCCGGCACCGCCTCTTCCGTCGTCGGCACCGCCTCTTCCGTCGTCGGCACCGCCCCTTCCGTCGTCGGCACCGCCTCTTCCGTCGCCGCCGCCGCTTCCTCCTCCGCCGCCGCCGCCTCTTCCGGCGCCGGCGCCACCTCCTCCGCCGCCGGCTCCGGCGCCTCTGCCATCATCTCCCCGACAGCCTCCGCGACCTCGCCCGCCTCTATCTGCCTCACCTCCATCTCGGCCGCGACGGCGTCTGCCGAGTCCTCGTACGACACCTCCTCCTCGCTCGTTGCGGCGATGACTGCATCCACTCCAGCCTCCGGCTCGTCGGCGGCGGCGGCGATTTCCTCGATAGGATCCTCGGCGGCGTCCTCCGTCTCCGCCGCCGCAGGCGCCGCCGCCTGCCCCATCGCCGCGGTCGCGGCTCCCTCCGGTTGCGGCCCGGCCTCCTCGCCCGCCGTGTCGTACGGCCACTCTTTCGGGTACGAGTTGAGCTCGAACCGCGGCACGCGCACGTACCCTTCATCGCCGCTTGCCATGTCGGGGTCGCGCAGGACCACATCGCGGTCTTGCGGCGGGTCAGGCGACACGTGGTAGCAGTTGAGCGCGTACGTGCCCGTGTCCTGCAGGCTCGAGCACACGCGGATCATCAGCCACGCGTCCACCATGTCCATCCCGCCAGACTTGACGATGAACTTTTCGATTTTGTCCTTCATCCGCCGTTGCATCACGTACCCCTGCAACCCCGCGGCGCCCTGCATCTGGTTCCAGCGATACACGTGCAGGCGGCTGTCGTACTCCGGGCCATGCGAGTCGAACGAGTACATGTACTCGCCCGAGTACGCGCCGCCGTGCGTCAGGAACATGATGTCATAGTCCGAAGGCTGGTGCCTGACGATGTCTACGAACGCAAATGCGGGGATGGAGATGCTCCAGGGCGCGTCGCTTTCGAGCACCACCGCGTCGTTCCACTCCTCGTCCCACACCCTCTGCCACTGGTACATGTGGCCGTACATGCACCCGACGTGGTGCGCGATGTGCGACCAGCCCTCGGGCAGGGTGTTGCCATTTTCGCGAGCCTCAGCCACCGCGCCAGCGTAATAGAGATTGCCTAGGCCCAGAGCGCCTTCCGTCTGCTCCGCCAACGCCTTCTCGAGGTCGCGCACCGCGTACTCGGCATCCTCAAACTTCTCGGGCCAATTGTACGCGTTGACGCCGGGCGAGATGGTGAGCCACTCGTTCACCTGCTCGGGTGACATGCAGTTCTCCCTCCCCAGCCACTCCTTCATGTACTCGGTGTTTTTGTTGTCGTTCTCGGTGTCGATGCCGATGCCGAAGACGTGCGCGCGTGTCGCGAGTCGGGGCTGGTACGAAGCGCACCGGTCCGCATCTTGAGGCTCCGGGTCTTCGGGAGCGGTTTCGTCCGTCTGACCGAGCCGGCTGGAGGGGTGCGCGCGCCTCGGGGCCGCCCGCGCGGCGTCCGCGGGGACCGCCGACGTGGAAGCCACATCTTGGCTGTAGGAGAGCGCCGGGTACTGCTTGTCCGCGGGCGCGTTGAAGGAGTCGTACCCGTCCCTGAACGCCACGCGCGCGGTCCCCAGCAGCATGAGCGCGGATCCGGCGGCGACCGCGGCGAGCACGCGCGGGTACGAGTCCTTCTTGGGCTTGACGGAGGGCACGTACTCGCCCCCGTCCGTCTGCACGAGCAGCGGCATTTTCTCTGGATCGCTCATTCCGTCGTCGAACGGGTCGGACGTCGCGCGACGCGCTGTGGCGTCGCGGCGGCGTCGTCGTTCGACACGGGTGTTTCACGATTTAACACCCCGATCGTTTCTTCGTCGGTCGGGGTCATGACTCGGAAAACTTCCAATTCGCGTTCGACGACGTCACATCACAGGGATTTCCGAGGATCGGAAATCCCGACGAGTCGACACGAGGCCTGGGCGTCGATTTTTTCGCGCGTCGATGTGTGCTTTTACCCGAAGCGACGAAAGGGCGGACGACACCTACCGCGACGCGGAGGCTCGTTCGCCACCCCTTTAGTATTAAGTCACGAAGCGAACGCCAGCGCGTTCCGAAGGTTCTCCACCGGCCCCGCCCCCGTCGCCGCAGCCTGCGCGAACACGCCTGCCATGGCCACCATCGCCAGCCGCCCGTGCTTGATCTCGGCGACTCTCTGCGCTTCGTAAAACGCGGCGTCGCCCGTCGAGAGCCCGAACGGGTCGAACGGCGCGCCGCCCGGATAGTTCTTGTCCCCGGGGAGGTACACGCCGACGGGCTCGAGGCTGCGTATTCCAACAAACCGCGCGTACTCCGGCCCGCCCATCAGCACGAGCTGGCACAGCGCGATGATGGCGATGCCCTGCTTGCCCGCGATGACGAAGCCGCCCAGGCCGAGGTAATCCAGGTCGCCGCCGGCGAGTTTCGCCGCGCCCACGCGCCACCACACCGGCTCGGCGATGGGCAGCGCGCCAGTCGCCGCGAGGAGCTCGGGCACGACCACGCCCACCACCGCGAGCATGGCCCACCGCGCGTGCAGGAGCTCGAGCTCGACCATGCGGTCCAGATTCGCGTTCGAGACGGACGGATCGATTCGGGACGTCTCGGTTTCTTTTTCCGTCGGCCGAGCCGAAACCGTCGCCTCGCGCGGCGCCGCCAAGCCGAGCGGGTCGAAGCCGTAGTCCCCGGGCAGCTCGCCCTTGAGGTACGGAGGCGGGTCCCGGACGAGAAGAGGCCGGCCCGCCCCGAAGAACTGCGTCAACGCGACTCGGGCCTCGGCGCGCGACTCGTCGCGCGCCTCCGCGGCGGCGACGAGCGCGGGGCGTTTCCGAAGCACCTCCCGCTCCAGCTCCGCGCCGAAGTCCGTCTTGGACAGCACCGTCAGGCCCACGATCGGGAACGCGCTCAGGAACAGCGCGGCGTTCTCGAACTTCTGCACCACCGCGACGCCCAGCGCGATGCCGGCGGTGACGTAGAACAGGGGCGAGCTGATCAGGTCGCCCAGGGGGGAGCTATCCGGGGACGAGGGCGCGGCGTCGGTGTCGAGGGGAGCGTCAGACGACGACGATGCGTCCTCGACGTCGCCGGAAGACCGAACGCGCGCGCCGCGCGCGCGCGCCGCGCGGGGAGACGCGACGCGCGAGCGGGCGACGGCGCGCAACGAGACGCGCGCACGCGCGGGGCGCGAGCCGGCCGCGACCGCCGCGGAAGGCACAATCTGTAGGATACACCGCCCCATGGCTTGTGGTGAGGGCGACGCTCGTCGGCACGCCAAGTGGCAAAACTGACATTTTTTTCCTCGCCTGGTCGCCGAAGGCGCTCCGACCGATCCACCCGTGTCGGCCGACGCGCTTTTCGGCGATCTACTGAAAGGAGCTATCTGACTCCACCTCCCGCACATCGACGCGCGCACCGCCCCGGCGCGTCCCACTCGAGACCATGACGGATGCGGAGCCCCCCGTGGAGCCGGTGACCCAGAGCGGCGCCAAGACCGCGAAGAAGGCGTTCGAGAAGGTGGCCAAGAAGAAGCCCGATCCCGCGGGCCTGGCGCTCGCCGAGGAGGCGCAGGCGGCGCTCACCGGCAAGGACTTCGCCACCGCCAAGGAGAAGTTCCAGCGCGCGCAGGCGCTGTGCGAGGCCTCAGACGCGAAGCCTGCGGCCCGGCCGAAGCCCGCGAAGCCGGACGGCGGCGCAGGCGGCGCGGGTCAGGCCAAGGGCGCCAAGGATGCTAAGCCCGAGGAGGCGGTGGAGAGGGAGGTGCTTTTGCCTCAGCCCGGATCGGAGGGTCACCGCGTGGCAAAGGACAAGGCCAACCTCGGCGATCTGCCCAACTTCGCCGTGAACTCCGACGCGAAGCTGCGGGAGCACTTACACGCGACCGGCTCGCGGTGGCGCACGCGGTTCCCGCCCGAGCCGAACGGGTACTTGCACATCGGCCACGCCAAAGCCATGCACTTCGACTTCGGCGTCGCCAAGAAGCATGGCGGCGAGACGTATCTGCGCTTCGACGACACCAACCCCGCGGCGGAGAAGCAGGAGTACATCGACAGTATCTTGTCTTCCGTGAAGTGGCTCGGACACGAGCCCGCGAAGGTGACGTACTCCTCGGACTACTTCGACAGGCTGCACGAGCTCGCGATCGAGCTCATCACGCGCGGCAAGGCGTACGTGTGCCATCAGACCAAGGAGGAGACGGCGGCGAGCCGCCAGCTCCTGCAGGGGTTTCAGCTCGCGTGCGCGCGCGAGGGGCTGGTGAAGAGCGAAACCCCGCTCCCCGAGGGCGCGGCGAGTCCGTTCCGCGAGCGCTCGGTGGAGGAGAACCTGCGGCTGTTCCAGAAAATGACGGACGGCGAGTGCGCGGAGGGCGAGTGCTCGCTCCGCATGAAGGGCGACTTGCGCAGCGACATCACGTCGATGTGGGACCTGGCGGCGTACCGGGTGAAGTTCGCGACGCACCCGCACTCGGGGGACAAGTACTGCGTGTACCCCACGTACGACTACACGCACTGCCTGGTGGACTCGCTGGAGAACATCACGCACTCGCTGTGCACGCTGGAGTTTGAGACCAGGCAGGCGCCCAACGGGCCGTACTACTGGCTCCTCGACGCGCTGGACATGTACAAGCCCGTGACGTGGGAGTTCGCGAGGTGCAACATCACCTACAACGTCATGTCGAAGCGCAAGCTGAACAAGCTGGTCACGGACGGGCACGTGCACGGCTGGGACGACCCGCGGCTGCTCACGCTCGAGGGTCTGCGCAGGAGGGGGTACACTCCGAGCGCCGTGAACGCGTTCTGCGAGGAGCTCGGGGTGACTCGCAACGACAACGTGCAGCACCTCTCCAAGCTGGAGAAGTGCATCCGCGAGGAGCTGGAGGAGGACGCCGACCGCATCTTCGGCGTGCTCGACCCGATCCCCGTGCGCATCACCAACCACCCGGGCGAGCCCTTGCCCGTGGAGTGCCCGCTGCACCCCAAGTACCTCGAGCGCGGCTCGCGCGTGATCCACCTGACGCCGACGGTGTTCCTCGAGCGCGCCGACTTCCGCGAGGTGGACGACAAAAACTTCTTCGGGCTCGCGCCGAACAAAGCCGTGCGGCTTCTCTTCGGGTACAACGTGACGTGCACGGGCGTGGAGAAGGACGAGGCGGGCGCGATCGTCGCGCTCACGGCGACGTACGACCCCGAGAGCCTCGGAACGAAGCCGCCCAAGGGCACGCTGCACTGGGCGTCCACCGAGTTTGTGCGCGCGGAGGCGCGCGTGTACGGCCGGCTGTTCACCGAGGAGGTCCCCGGCACCGTTCCCGGAGGGGCTCCGGAGTCGGAGAAGAAGGACGACGGCGCGGGCGACGCGGAGCCCGCTGAGGACACGGAGGCGGAGAAGGAGCTTTGGCTGACGCAGCTCAACCCGGAGTCGCTGGTGACGCACGCGGGCGCGCTGGTCGAGCCGTCGCTGGCGGCGTGCGCGGGCGAACCTCTGTCGCGCCGGTTCCAGCTGCAGAGGCTCGGGTACTTCACCATCGACAAGGACTCCACCGCGACGAAGCCCGTGCTGAACCGCATCGTGACCCTCAAGGAGAGCAAGGACCTCAAGGCGCTCAAGAGGTGATCGGGAGCAACGCGGCGACAATCGAGACGTTTCCTTTTTTCTTGATTAATAACGACGCGAGAGAAGGAAAAAAACAATCTACGTACGGCGCGCTCGCCGTCGCGACGGCGCTCTTTCGCGCGCCCGCTCGCCTCACGCGTCGTCTTCGTCGCCCGACGGGAGGATCTGCCCGTACTCGTACGGGAAGAACTCCTTGTGGATCGCGTTCACGGCTTCCGAGCCCTGATCGCCGTTCACCAGCAGCGAGATGTTGGTCTTCGACGCGCCCTGCGAGATCATCTGCACCTTCACGTTCGCGTCGCCGAGCGCCTGGAATCCGCGCTGCATGATCTCGTTGTTCCGCTCGACGTTCCCGATGAGCGAGATGAGCGAGTGCCCCGTCGTGACCTTCACGCGCGCGATCCCCGCGTTCTCGAACTCCTCCACCAGCGCGTCCAGCTCCTCCTGCACGAGGTCGCGCGACCACACCTTCGCCGGGTCCAGCGTTAGCGACACCGAAACTTCCGACGTGGCGACGCAATCCACCGAGATGCCCGCCTTGTCCATGATGTTGAACACCTTCGCCAGGAAGCCGTACTGCCCCAGCATGCGCGTGCTCACGATATCCAGCATCGTCACGTTCTTCTTGCGCACGATCGAGGTGAGCAGCCAGTCGTCGGTGCCGCCCGGCCGCTGGTGCCCGATGAGCGTGCCGGGCGCCCGCACGTTGTACGAGTTCTTCACGCGCACGCACAGCGAGTCCGAGTCCATCGCCGGGCGCATGCTCTGCGGGTGCAGGACCTGCGCGCCGAAGTACGCCAGCTCGGTGGCTTCCTGGAACGACAGAAACGCCATCGCCACCGTGCCCTCCACCTCCCTCGGGTCCGCGCTCAGCACGCCGTCCACGTCCTTCCACACGTACACCTCGGGCAACCCGAGCGCCGCGCCGATGACGGTGGCGGTGAGGTCTGAGCCGCCTCTGCCGAGCGTCGCGATCGCACCCGAGTTCTCGCCTCTGCCGAGAAAGCCCGTGACCACCGCGATCGTCGCGACGGCGGAGTCGGCGTCGGGGCTCTTCTCCAGCTTCAACGCCTTCGCGACGTTGTCGTACGTGACGGGCAGAATGTTTCCGTTTTCGAACTCGTCGGTGACGACGAAGCCGAGCTCGTCGAACGCGTCGTGTTGCGTCGAACGGAGCCCCATCGACCGCAGGTACGAGGAAAAGATGCGCGTGGACATTCGTTCACCGAAACTCACCAGCGTGGCGCGCGTGCGCGACGTGCACTCCTGCATGAGCGCCACGCCCGTGCACACCTGCTCCATCTTGTTCAGGAGCTTCGAAACCTCCGCGCGCGTCTCGTCATCCACGCCGAGCGCATCCATGGTGTCCTCGTGCAGCTTCCGGATGGCGATCACGGGCTCGAGCTTCGCCACCTCGTCCGCGTCGTCGCACTGCATGGCCTGCTCGCCGGCGGCCAGCAGGTTGTTGGTGGTCTTGCCCATGGCGCTCAGCACCAGCACGGGCATCTCCTCCTGGAACGTCAGCACGATGGACGCCACCTCGCGCATGCGCTCGGCGTCCGCCACGGATGAGCCGCCGAACTTCATCACCACGCTGTACGCGTCCAGGGCCTCGCCGGGCTGGCTCGCCTGAGCCGTGGGGGCGTCGTCCGGCGCGGAGGGCGCGGCCGCGGCGGCGGCGCGCACCACGGGCGCGAGCGTCCTGACGCGGCGCGGCAAGCGCCGTGCCGCGAGGCGCGCGGGCGACGCCGTTGCGGCGCGAGACACGCCCTTACCGCGCATCATCTCGGATCCCCGCGCGACCGCGCGGGGCATCGGCTGCGCGGTGCGGGCCGACATCTCGGGTCCAACGTCGAGCGGCCGGGTCCGAACGGGCTGGATAGCGGAACGGGCCGTGCGTGCGTACGGCGCGCCTGCGTATGCGCGAGTGGGACCGCGATCGTAAAAAAGAGGTGCGCTTTTTCAACGATCCGAAGCGTTCGGCGGCGGAGGCGGAGATTGGACAGATTTCCACCGGATGTCGGAGTAATAAATCCGGGGGGACGACCACCGACCGTTTCCGCGTCCGACAACTTGTTATTCGGCACCTCCTCGGAAGAGGGGACCACGCGCCGGGCACTCCGCGGCGCGCCCGCTGCCAGTCCGCCCGCCCGCGATGGCGACGGCGTCGCCCGCGAAGATGAGGGTGGTGGACCTCCGCGCGGCGCTCGCGGAGCGTGGCATGTCCACCACCGGGCTCAAGGCGGAACTCGCGCAGAGGCTGGAAAGGAAGATGGCCGAGGATCGACGCGTCGACGTGCCTCGCGGGTCGTTCGGGCTCAACTCGTCCACCCCCCCGCGCGCGTCGCCGTCGTCGACGTCCGGCGCGCCCAGCACCTCGCGCGTCGCGTTCGGCTCGCCGCACAGGCACCACGCGGAAGCGCGCGTCACGCTGTCCCCCCACCGGCACCACGAGCGGAGGCGGGGTTGGGGCGAACCGATGTCGGAGGCGGAGTCGCGCGACGGCGAGGCGCGCGACCGCGTGCTGGCGTTGTCGTCGGCGCTGCGCGAGGAGCAGCTCGTGGTCGCGCGCGAGCGCGACGCGCGCCTGGCGGACCGCGAGCGCCGCGCGGAGGCGGAGGAGGCGCTGAGCCACGCGCGCGCGCGGCTGCAGAAGCACGACGAGGAGACGGCGAGTTTACGACGAGCGCTCGCGCACGGCGCGAGTGAAAACAAAGCCGTCGCCGCGGCACTCGAGCGCGCGCGCGCCGAATGTCGCGCGGAGCGCGAGCGGCGGAACGAACTCGCCGCGGAGGTGAAGCGACTGAAAGAGACGCTCGTGACGCGCGACAGCACGATCGCCGCGACGGTCGAGAAGCTCCAGGCGTCGATCGGCGACGCCGCCGAACACAAGGGGCGCGCCGAGAGTCTGCGGGAACGGCTGAGCGAGACGCGCGCGGCGGCGCTCGAGACGGAGACGCGGCTTTCGGAATCCGTCGCGGAGGTGGCGGATTTGAAGGACCGGGCGCGCGCGTTGACGATGCACGACCCCAACCCCGGGATCATACACGAGCTGGAGAGGCAGCTGGACGAGGCGCGCGCGCTGAACGCCGCGCTGGAAGCCGCGGCTAGCGCGGCGACTGAGGAGGCGGCTGCGCGCGAAAGCGACGCCGAGCGCGCCGAACGCGCGCGCGACGACGCCGCGAGATCGAGTCGCGAGGCGATTGAGACGCTCGAGTCCAAGGTGAAACACCTCGAGGGCGCGCTCGCCGAGTCGGAGGCGTCCCGCCTGCTGCACGCCACGGAGCTCGAGCAGACGCGCTGGCGCGAGGCTGCCGCGGGCACGCGCGCCGCGCACGCCGAGGAGAAGGCCAAGGCGCTTCAGGACGCGAGCGCCGAGCTCGAGCGCCGCGCCGACGCCGCGCAGAGGGCGGCGGCGCTTGACGCCGGTCGGTTGGAAGCCGCCGAGGCGGCGGCGACGCGCGCCGACGCTCGCGCGCGCGTTTTGCGCGAGGAGAAGGAAGCGGCTGCGGAAGAGGCGCGGATCGCGCGCGCCGCCGCCGCCGCCGCGGCGCTCGAGCTCAGGTCCGTTTCCTCGGACCTGGCGGCGGCGAAGGCGACGGCGGCGGCGCAAAGCGAGCGCGCCGACGACGCCGCGGCGCGCGCGGCGGCGAGCGACGAGCGCGCGGAGGCTTCGCGGCGCGAGTCGTCCGCGGCGGCGTCTCGCGCGCGCGACGCGGGCGCCGCGCTTCGCGAGGCTCGCGAGAAGAGCGCCGCGCTCGCCGCGCGGGTGGCCTCCGGGGAGACGCTGGTCGCGCAGCTCGAGGCGCGCGCGAAGCAGCTCGAGAAGCGCGTGAAACTCGCCGAGCGCGCGTCGAAGCGGGCGGAGGCGCAGTCGCGCGACGCGCTGGCGACGCGCGACGCTGAATCTGAGAAGCGTCTGGCGGAGACGGGCTCGGCGCTGGCGGCGCGGGCGGAGAGCGTCGTGGCGGATTTCAAGCGCGAGGCGGAGGCGGCGCGGAAGGCTGAGGCGACAGCGAAGGAGACGCTCTCTGCGACGCTCGCGGCGCTCAAGCGGAGGCACGCCGAGGCGCTCGAGAGCAAGGATGCCATCGTGGCCAACGTGGTCGCCGCATGCAAGCAGGAGGAGGCGACGCGCGAGGAGGCGGCGGCGCGCGCCGTCAAGGCGGAGGCGCGCGCGCGCGCCGCCGAGGGTGCGCTCGAGCGCGCGCGCCTGGACGCTCGGGACGCCGAGGAGGCGCGCCGCGACGCCGAGCTCGCCGCCGATCGCCACGAGCGCAAGGCTAGGACGTACCGCGACGAGAACGAGACGCTCGTGCTCAAGTACGACCGCGCGATGCGCGCCCTCGCCGCCGCCGCCGACGACGCGCGCCCGCCGGAACGGCGCGAAGAGCCGAGGAGAGGCGGCGCGAGCGCCTCGCGGAGGGGCGCGCGCGCTGCGGGGCGCGCGGCGTCAAGCTCTGGCGGGGGGGGCGAGAGCGAGGGGGAGGGCGGTCACGACCGAGTCGCGCGGGACGAGCGAGGAGACGCTTCGCGTGACGAGAGTCACGAGACAGAGTGGTGACGGGGATTGATTGCCCCAGCAGCACCTTCTGCGTCTGGAGGGACGCGCGAACGTCGACAATTTAGACAGTGATCATTATGAAGAATCTTCCAGTGTGTCCGGTTGTTGACAATCCCCCCCCGCGCATGGCGTCCCGCCTGCCCCTGCTGGGGGAGCTTCGCGCCTCGCGCGGCGCGCGCGCGGCGCGTCCCGCGACGCTCGCGCTCTCCGGCGACGTGTGCGTGGTCGGCTACGAGGATGGCGCCGTCGCGGCGTGGCGCACGCGCGACGTCGTTTCCGCCGCTCGAGGCCGGACGCGCGCGGACGTCACCTCGGCGTCCTCGTCGCCGGTGTGGGTGGTGGACGCGCTGAACGGCAGCAACGGCGACCGGTGCCCCGTGGACGCCATGACCATCATGCCCGCGTGCCTGGCGCACCCCGCGGGCGCGGTCGCGGTCGCGCACGGCGGCGTGCAGGTGGACGTCACCGGCGTGGGCGGGTACGACCCGCGACCGGCGCGCATCGCCATCCTCGACCTGGACACCGGCGCCGAGACTCGAGCGTTGACCCTGCCGATGGCGTGGCCCGACGGAGGCATATGCCCGGTCGCGCGCGTGCTGCCCGCGGACGAGGAGGGCGGCCTGGTGGCGGTCTCCGCCGCGCGCGTGTACCAGATCGGCGAGGGCCGAGACGGGTTCCAGGGATCCACCGCGGCGCTCGCCATCTGGTCCGGCGGCTCGCCCGTCCCCATCGCCGTCGCGCAGGCCGGACCCGTGCACGCGCCCGCGCACGGCTCCGACCCGGGAGAGACGAGGCGCGTGAACCCAGGCTCTAAACCCCCCGCAGGCGGGACGCGCGCGCGCTCGCGCGCGGCGCCGATCCTGGCGCCCTTCGCCGGGTTGCACGTTCGCCGCGAGACGGAAGACGGCTCCGGAAACGAAAACGTCGCCGTGCGCGCCGCGCACGTCGTCGTGTGTCCTTCCGGCGGAGCTCTTCCGCGCGCGCCCGGCGAGGCGATGAACGCTGAAACGAGCGGCGGCGTCTCTCTGCGGATTTGCCACCTGGAGTGGCACCTGTCGCGCCCGAAGCTCCCGGAAGGCACGCCGCCGCGGCCACGGCGCGTCGTGGAGATGCCCTCGTTCCGGATGGGCGGCGCGGCGACGCTCCTCTCGGCGGCGGCGGCCGACCCGGACCCGGACCGCGACGGGTTCGGCGTGTCCGCGGCGGCCGAGGGGGGCGGCGCGCCCGCGGTCGCGGGCTGGGCGTGGGGCTGCGCCGCCGCGTGGACGGGCTGCGTCCCCAAAGCCGGGGTGTGGCGTTTCGGGACGGGCGACGCGCCGGACGGCTTCGCGGAGCAGCCCTCCGCGGCGGCGGCGCTGGAGCGGTGCGTGGCGGGCGTCGGCCGGCGCTGCGCGTCCCTGGTGCCCGCGCCCCTGAGCGGGCGCCTCTTCGCGCTCACCAGGGACGACCTGCACGGCACCTCGGGGTCCGAGCTCGGGGTCCGAAGACCGAGGCTGTTCGTCACCAGGGCGGGCGAGGCGACGGAGAGGGAAGGCGCGCGCGGCGCGGAGGCGGCGGGGACGGGGACAGACCTCGACGAGCTTCGCGAGGACGCCTCTCCAGGTTCCGCCGTGCCTGCTCTGGACGACGACGCGTGCCCCATCTGCCTGGAGGTTCCCGGCGCGGGCGGGGACGGGGAGCTGTACCGGTACGACTTGAGAACGAACCCGTTCGCGAACGAGGAGCGGCTGAAGAACGTCGTCGCCGCCAAATGCTGCGGCGCGCCCTTTTGCCGCTCGTGCCTCGCCGAGTACCTCCCCAAGTTCCCGAAGGGCACGGGGTGCCCGTACTGCCGCGACGTGGACCTGTTCGAGGCCACCGTGCCGAGCGCGCAGTGGACGCGCGCGAAGCACAGCGAAAGCAGCGCGCCGTGGCGCGAGATCTCGCTGGATTTCGAGACTCTCCCCTGGTCGTTTCGGCCGGCGGCGGCGGCGGCGGCGGCGGAGCCGGCGGAGGCGGGAACCTCCGAGCGCGCGCCCTCGGAGACGCCCGCGAGCCTTCCCCGCGATTTCCTGCGCGCGCCGGAGGCAAAGCCTCCGGCTCCGCGCGGCGGCGAGACCCCGGCGGGCGCCATCGGCGACGGGTTCCTGCGCCCGCCGGGCGCGTCGGTTTCGGAAGCGCGCGACGCGCCGGACCCGCACGCGACGCCCATGGCGGATGGCAAACCGATCTTCGGCCGCGCGGGCTTGAGCGAGGACTTTTTCCGGACGGACAAATACGGCGCCGACCTCCCCCCCCCGCACATCTCCGCCGATTTCCTGCGCGGCATGGCGCCCACGGACCTGGTGGTGAGCGCGGCGGTCGGCGGGCCCGGAAGCGACGTCGCTTCGGGGCGCGCGAACGCGTCGGCGCGAGACGCGCGCGTCGAGTCCGACGACGCCTTCGTTCCGACGACGAGCGCCTCGTTCGCGGGCTTCGCGCGCGGCGCCCGGGGCGAGGACGAGACGCTCGTTCGGCGCGACCGCGAGTCGTTCGCGGTGGACGAGACCTCGGGCGTGCTCGCCGTGCTCACCGAGCGCGGCGTCGCGCTCCTGGACGCGAGCGAGGAGACGTTGCGGGGGTTGTTCGTCGAGGACGCGTAGCGCGGCGCGAGGAGGCGCGGCGCGAGGAGGCGCGGCGCGGACTCCGCGAGCTCGTACTTTCAGTCGTACGTACCACTAGTAAGCCTATACGGAAACGCCCTCGGCGCTCTTCTCCGCGGGCGCGCGATCGTCTCGCCTCGTCTCGTTTGCGCTCATTTGAGTTCGCCCCCGAAGGAGGGCACGGCGGGCGCCGCCGTCGCGTCCTCGTCGCCCTTCCGCCCGCCGCCGAAGATGCCGCCCCAGAAGCCGCCCTTCGGCTTCACCTCCTCGGGCGCGCCGACGAACCCCTCCGAGACGAGACCGTCCGCGCTCACCACCGTGGGCGTGGGCTGCGGCCCCGCGCTGATTTGCGGCCCCGCCGGCGCCGCCGCCGGCACGTCGATCATCGCCGGCTGCGGCGGCTGCGGCGCGGTGACGCGCGTGAGCATGATGGAGATGCCCTCGATGACGGCGAGCAGGAACCCGCCGAACGCCGCGCTTCTTCCCGCGCTCGCCAGCCCGTACCTGAGCTGCAACACACCCCCCGTGAGCGCGCCGGACATGATCGGGTTCCACGGGTCCTCTTTCCTTCTGATCGCCACGAGCGTACAGTCGAACGCGCTGAACAGGCCGCCCCACACCGCGAAAGAGCCGCCGATCTTCGGAGCCTCGCGCCGGATCGCCTCCAGGCCGCCGGCCAGCGCGTATCCCTTCGGGGAGTTGTAGAAGCCCTTCACCAGGTTCACGGCGCCGCCGCCCACCGCGCCCATCGCGAACGCACCGCCGATGTCGTCGAAGATGCGGTGCGGGCAGGGCTCGCGCCTGAGAGGGCGTGGGAACGGGAGAAGGTCTCGGTCAGACGCCGGCGGGGATCTCGAATTGCCGCCAGATCGCGGCGGACAGAGGATGGGGGACGCGCGAACGGCGGAGGGAGGCGGACGCGGGCGCGCCGGGATCTGGCGGGCGCCCGTCGAAGGAGCGCGTGCGCGCGGTGCGCGCGGCGGAAACGTGTCACGGGAAAGGCACGCACCCGTGATCGACGCCGGACATGTTCGCCGCTCGAGGTCGCTCACCGTCGCGCCTCCGAGTGGGCCTGTCGCGCAGCCACGCTGTCGAGACAACCCGCGGGCAGGAAACAGGAAACGCGCGCTCACTTTCGGCGAGTTTCCGAGACTTCGTCGATCGTTATGATAGATCCCCGGGTCGAGCGCGATTGACCCCTCGTTCTTGAGATGGACGCGAAAAAAAGTGCGACTCTATCCAGCAATCCAGCCAGATATTTGCACCGTCGCCGCAAAACGACGATCGGGGCGATTGTAATCGCACGCGACCCCTCCCTCGCCGCCAGTGTGCGACAGCGCTTTGTGCCGCATTTCACCCACCCTCCCTCCGCTTCGGCAGGCAAGCGACTTTCGTCGAGCGCTCCGAGCGAACATGATGTCCTCCGCCAACGCCCCCGCCGGCGCCCGCGTGGCGTCCCTCGCGAGCCGAAAGGCGATCGCGCGCAAGCCCGTCGGTGCCGCGCGCGTGGTGACCCGCGCGCGCGCCGCGCCCGCCGGCGTCGTGGCCAAGGGCAAGACCATGTACGACAAGATCGTGCAGGACCACGTGGTGGACCAGCAGGAGGACGGCACGATGCTCCTGTACATCGACCGCCACATGGTGCACGAGGTGACCTCTCCCCAGGCGTTCGAGGGCCTCCGCACCGCCGGCCGCGACGTGCGCCGCCCCGACTGCACGCTCGTGACCGTGGACCACAACGTGCCCACCTCAGACCGCTCCGCGTTCGACACCGTGGAAAACTTCATCAAGGAGACGGATTCGCGCCTGCAGGTGATGGCGCTGGAGGAGAACGTCGAGGACTTCGGCCTCACCTACTTCGGAATGGACGACAAGCGTCAGGGCGTGGTGCACATCATCGGACCCGAGCAGGGCTTCACGCTGCCCGGCACCACCGTGGTGTGCGGCGACTCGCACACCGCCACGCACGGCGCGTTCGGTGCGCTCGCCTTCGGCATCGGCACGTCCGAGGTGGAGCACGTGCTCGCCACGCAGACGCTGCTCCAGAAGCCGTCTAAGAACATGCGCATCACGGTGGATGGCCCCTTCGAAGCCGGCGTCACCTCCAAGGATTTCATCCTGCACGTCATCGGCGTCATCGGAACCGCCGGCGGTACCGGTTCCGTTATCGAGTTCGCGGGCGACGCTATCAAGAACCTCTCCATGGAGGCGCGCATGTCCATCTCCAACATGGCTATCGAGGCGGGCGCGCGCGCCGGCATCATCGCGCCCGACGAGGTCACCTTTGAGTACCTCAAGGGCCGCCCCATGTCGCCCAAGGGCGAGGCCTGGGACAAGGCGGTGGCGTACTGGAAGACGCTCGCGTCCGACGCGGACTCCTCGTACGACACCGAGATCGTCATCAAGGCGTCGGACATCGAGCCTACGGTGACGTGGGGCACCTCGCCCCAGGACGTGGTGCCCATCTCCGGCGTCGTGCCCGACCCCGCGGACTTCGACGAGCAGCGCGCCAAGGCGATGCGGCGCTCGCTGGAATACATGGGCCTCGCGCCCGGGCAGAAGATGGAGGAGGTGAAGATCGATAAGGCGTTCATCGGCTCGTGCACGAACGGGCGCATCGAGGACGTCCGCGCCGCCGCCGCCGTCGCCAAGGGCAAGAAGGTGGCGGACCACGTGTACGCGATGGTCGTGCCCGGCTCCGGCATCGTCAAGGAGCAGGCTGAGGCAGAGGGCCTGGACAAGATCCTCGTCGAGGCGGGCTTCGACTGGCGCGAGCCCGGGTGCTCGATGTGCCTGGCGATGAACCCCGACAAGCTGCTCCCCCAGGAGCGCTGCGCGTCCACCTCCAACCGCAACTTCGAGGGGCGCCAGGGCAACGGCGGGCGCACGCACCTCGTCTCGCCCGCCATGGCGGCGGCGGCGGCCATCACCGGTACGCTCGCGGACGTGCGCAAGGTTGGGCAGTCCGACGACATCAACACCGAGACGGACTCGAAGGAGTACCTCGACGCCGGCGACGTCGTCGCGCCCATGCCCAAGAAGGGCAAGGGCACCGCGCAGGCGGGCGGCGGCGGCATGCCCAAGTTCACCGTCCTTAAGGGCAAGGCGGCGGCGTTGGACCTGCAGAACATCGATACCGACATGATCATCCCCAAGCAGTTCCTGAAGACGATCAAGCGCACCGGCCTCGGCGTCTCCGCGTTCTACGAGATGCGCTACAACGAGGACGGCTCCGAGCGCGACGACTTCGTGCTGAACAAGGCTGGGTACCGCGACTCGAAGATCCTCGTGGCTGGCGACAACTTTGGCTGCGGTTCCTCCCGCGAGCACGCGCCCTGGGCCATCAACGACATGGGCATCCGCTGCATCATCTCCACTTCCTTCGCGGACATCTTCTTTAACAACTGCTTCAAGAACGGCATGCTCCCCATTCGGCTGCCCGAGGCGCAGGTGCGCGAGCTCATGGCGGACGCCAACGCGGGCGGCGAGCTGGAGGTGGATTTGGAAAAGCAGGTCGTGGTGCGCCCCGACGGTGCCGAGATCGCGTTCGACGTGGACCCCTTCCGCAAGAACTGCCTGCTGAACGGCCTCGACGACATCGGCCTGACGCTGCAGAAGAAGGACAAGATCTCCACCTTCGAGGAGTCCCGGTCGGTGAGCTACCCCTGGCTCGACGGCGCCGGCTACGAGGAGCGCAAGGCGGTCGCCGCGTGAGGCGAGGCGTCGGCGCGAGTCGTTTTTTTTTTCGCGAGAGAGGAGAGCAAATACGCGACGGGCGTTTATTAGGGACGCCGTCGAAAACCTGAAAACGTTCCACGATGAAAATCACGATTCACGGAAACCCCATCGCGCGTCCACGCGCGCGCGCGCTACGACAGGACCCACGCGCGACGCGCTCACCCCATGATGCTCTTCTTCCACGCCTGAACCGTCGCCGCCGCGGCGGCGGCGACGATGGCGTCTTCGGTCTGCTTCGACAGCGCCTTGACGGATTTTCCGGCGCCCGTCTCGGCGAGGAGCTCGGCGGTGACCGTCACCTTCCCGAGCGCCCGCAGCGCGTCCACCGCGCGCTCGGCGTCGCCGACTCCCGCCTTCGTCGCGGCCTTGACCATCCGGGCGAGCTCCTCCGCGGAGACCACCTCCTTCTTCGAGCCCGGTCCCGCGCCGTCAGCGTTTCCCGCGCCTCCGGCTTGTTTTTTTGCGAAGTCGATATGGAACCGGCCCGGGTTCACCTCGGAGCAGTCCGTCTTCCCCGCCCTGACCGCGTCCACGAGCTGGTTGACGCGCGCGATGTAGTCGGGGATCTTGAACTTCTTCTCGCACCCCGAGTACGCCATGTACCGGATCTTCCCGAACACAGCGCGCTCCTTCCAGCCCTGGTCGTGCACGCCGACGATGGACCACGCGCACCCCACGTACCCGCTCGGGTCGCGCCCGTCCAGCGAGTACTTGTCGTTGAGGAAGATCGCGAACTCCAGCGCCTGCTCGGGGGTGGCGGACCACTCGAGGATCTTCTTCGCCCAATACATGCGCATGAACCCGTGCATCTTCCCCCCGAACACCAGCTCGCGCTGCGCGGCGTTCCACAGCTTATCGTGCGTTTTCGCCGACTCAAACTGCTCCAGAGTGTACACGTGGTCGCGCGGGTCCGCGGCGTGCGCCCGCAGCGTGTCCTTGGCCCAGTCGTACTTCTGCCCCTCCAGCGAGTCGTACGAGGGCGAGTACCAGCAGAAGTTATCCGCGAGCTCGCGCCGGACCACCAGCTCCTCGAAGAACGTCTCCACCGCCTTGGACGCGCTCTTGGAGAACTTCCGCGCCTCCATCGCGCACCGCGCGCCGGCGATTTGGCCAAAGTGCAGGTACGGCGAGAGGCCGGACAGGCTCTGCGGCTTGGCGGGGTCGTTGCGGGACTCGTACAGGCGCAGTCGTCTGGTCAGGAAGTGGTCCAGCACCACGCGCGCCGCGGCCTCGCCGGGCGCCGCCCAGACGACTTCCGGGACGGAGGCGCCTCGGGCCACCGCGTCGGCGATGGTCGCGTCCCAGTCGTGCGCGTGCGCGCGCGTCTGCGCGTCGAGCGCCGCCGCGAGCGTTTTCGACGCGTCGGAGCTCCTGAACGCCTGCATCGCGCCCGAGACGTCCGGCAGGTCGGGGAATGGCACGAGGAACTCGGGGTAGAGCTTCGCGAGCTTGCCTCGCAGGGTCCGCGCGCCCACCTCGAGTTTCGGCGAGGCTTCCCACACGGGCACGACGTTGTGCGCGTCAACCTCGTGCGTCGGGGCTTTCGCCTTGGCCGCCACCGCCTTGCGCCACTCGACGCCCAGGCGTAGCGGGCTGCTGTCGCAGACCACCGTGTGCGCGTCGACGGCGTCGGCGAACGACGCGACGGTCTCGCCCGGGTCACCCTTGAGCAGGACGAAAGGGATGCCCCTCTCGGCGAGCGCGGCGTCCATCTCCTTCAGCCCGCGCAGCATGAATCCGAACTGCCGAGCGCCCGCGCCCAGGAATTTGGTGACGAGGCTGAACACGACCACGACGGGCACGCCGTTCGAGGCAGCCTTGTCGCAAGCGTAGATGAGCGCCCAATTATCACGCACGCGCTGGTCACGGGAGCACCAGTACACCACCGGTCCGGCGCCGGAGTCGCCGGTCGATAAAGACCGGACGCGTTTCTTGTTCACGAGCCCTTTCGCCATCGCGCTGTACTTTTTACTTTTTCTCGAGGCGAGGCGATCGGCGATCGGCGGTCGCGAGGATACCGGATGGGACGCCGAGAGGCGAAGGCGAGCGGGTTGATCACGCGCGGAACCTCGAACGTGCCGGGGGACGACGACAAGACCGTCGCGCGCCGGGAAGTGCGTGAGACGAGCGAGGTCGTGGGTTCAGGCCGAACTTTTCTTTCTTGAAGACACGTCATCTCTCAACACTGCGTTCGCGGCGGAGACGCGTCGAGTGGCGAATCTCCCGGGGAGAATAATGGGTACGCAGTGGCGTGGTGCGACGCCGCGCGTACCACGACGCGCGCGGCACCGAGGCGCGCACGGCGAAGGCACGCGCGAGGACCGCATGTTCTCGTCGCAGCCGACTGCGGCGATGTCGACCGCGGCGATGCCGCTCGGCGGCGTCCATCTCCTCGGATGCGCCTCGCGCGCGCGCGGTGCGCGCGTCTGTCGCGCCACATCAGCGTCGTCCGCCACGAACGCCACGCCGTCTCGAACGGTGCGCACGCCGAAGACGCTCGGCTGGGGCGAGCGGCGCGGCGCGATCCACCCGGACGATCCCTTGCTGACGGACCCTGCCACGTTCGGGTACTGCGTGTACTCGCACGCGGACTGGTCGCACGCGTACAAGTCCGTCTCGCTCACGCGCGGCGACGACGAGGCGGAGCACGACCTCGAGCGTTGCGAGGTGCGGGGCGTCATCCCCGCCGCGCTCCGCGGCGGCGTGCTGTACCGCAACGGCCCGGCGCTGTTCGAGCGGGGCGGCGTCGAGTACAAGCACATGCTGGACGGCGACGGCATGGTGTGTCGGTTCGAGTTCGGGGACGGGGACGACGGGGACGACGGGGACGACGGGGACGGAAACGACGACGCGAACGCCTCTCGAAGAAACTCGCGCGTCTCCTTCGCGTCGCGGTTCGTGCGCACGGAGGCGTTTGCCGAGGAGTCCGCCGAGGACGCCACGACGCGGCGCGGGCCGTTCGGGACGGCTCGCGCGGGCGGATTCGCGGCGAACGCGTTTGACCTGCGGCAGAAGAACCTCGCGAACACGAACGTCCTGGCGTGGGGAGGCAAGGTGTACGCCCTGTACGAAGCGGGGAGACCCGTGCGGCTCGACGCCGCGACGCTTTCGTGCCTCGGCGAGGACGACCTGGAGGGCAAGCTCCGCGAGGGCATGTTCGTATCGGCGGGTCTGCCCGCGGCGGTCGAACGCGCGCTCGGCGTGGGCGGGTCCGCGTTCACCGCGCACCCGCACGTCGACCCGAACACGGAGCGTTTAGTCGCGTGGTCTTGGCGCTCGCTCGTCGCCGACCGGGCCGTCGAGACGACGTTCTACGAGTGGGACCGAGACTGGCGCGAGCCGAGCGCGCCGACGTCGTTCGTCCTGGCGGCGTGCGAGGCGGCGCCGCACGACTTCGCGGTGACCGAGTCTTCGTACGTGCTGATCCAGAACCGTCTCAAGGTGGACCCCGCGCCGTACGTCCTCGGCGCGAAGGGCGCGGGGGAGTGCCTGGTGAGCCAGCCGGAGCTGCCGGTCGTCGTGCACGTCGTGCCGAGACCTTCGCGCGGAGGCGATGGTTCCTCCGTCGGAGACGCCGCAAACGACGAAAAAAAAAAGCGGCCGCGGCGCGCCGTCTCCGCCGCCGGCCCGCGCGCGTCGTTCGAGATCCACGTCGCCTTCGCGCACGACGGGCCGCCCGCGTCGGACGATTTCGACGCGTTCGATGGCGACGCCGACTACGTCACCGCATACACCGCCGGGTGGGACGAGCTCTCTTCCGGGTCGTTTCTGGGGGAGTGGAAACGGTCCGAGCCGTGGCCGTTCCCGACCGCCACGGAGCTCTCCCCGGACTTCAACAACATCCCGCGCACGCTGCTGTGGCGCTACGTGGTGAACTTGAAGACGTCGGAGGTGACGCGGACCCCCGCGCCGGGGTGCGAGGACCTGTGCATCGACCACCCGCACGTCAACCCCCTATTCGAGGGACGCGCGGCGTGCCGGTACGTCTACGCCAGCCTGTCCAACGAGCGGCGCGCGAGCGGCCCGCCGCTGGGGTACGTGCGGATCGACGTGAAGACGGGCGAGACGCAGAAGTGGTACGCCGGGAACAAGACGTTCTGCGAGGAGCTCGTCGTCGTCCCGAAGGACGGGAAGTGGGTGGGGACGGCGAGCGGCGGGGACGGCGGGGACGACGGGGACGGCGAGAAACGCCGACTCGCTCCCCCGGAAGAGGAGCAGGAGTGCTGGCTCCTGGGCATGCTCGCGGACCACGAAGAGACGCCGGAGGGGAGGACGTGCTTGGCGATTCTGGACGGCGCCGATGTGAGCGCCGGGCCGGTGGCGAAAATCTTCCTCAAGCACAGAGTGCCGCACGGACTGCACGGCGCCTTCGTGCCGCGGCAAGAGGGGGTCGCCTGAGCGGTAGACCGCCCCCCCCGCCGCGAAATAGAGCAGACGGAAGAAGAGGCAACCCCCTTTCCCCGCTGCGTTAAAAAATACTCAGACTACTGCTACTTACTCACGTACACCGTCTCATCGCCCGCTCGGGAACTTTTCCCGGACCGCGCGGTCGGCGTCGGCGCCAGCGAGACGCCGCTTGGCGCGCTCGTCGATTTGCTTTTTCCGCGCGGCGCCCGCGCCGGCGCCGACGCGCCCCCCCCGGCCCCCTGGCGCGCGGAGCGCGGCGCCGCGAAGGCCATGGTCGGCGCCCGCGAAGGAGTCTATGGGCCCCATGCCGAACACGCGCGCGCGCACGGGCGCGCGCGGCCGTCCGCTCTCGGCGGCGTCGCGCGCCGCGCGCCGCGCCTCGGCGGAGGCGAGCTCGGCGCGGAGCTCCGAGCCGGTGACCCCCAATAGACTCGTGTTCTCGGCAACCGATCTCGCCCTCGCGGCGTTCGCGGCGCCGTCGCACGCGTCGCCCTTCTCGTCGCGCGCGTCGGCGTTTTCGAAAACGCCGAGCCGAGCGCCGTTGTTCAGGAGCACGGGCTCGACCGGGCTCGCGCGCCTCGCGCCGCTCGACGCGCCGCCGCCCGTTCTCGCCGCGCGCGTCGACGCGCGCGGGGGCGCCGCCGGGAACGGCGTCTCCAGGCGCGCTTCCCGAAAAGACGCGCGCGGGCCCATCCCGTTCGCGGGACCCACCCCCTCGGGGTAGCCCGCGCGCTCGGACGGGAAGGTGGGATCAGAAGGTCCAGCGCGCGAATCGTAAACGTTTCGTTCGCTTCGTTCGCTTCGTCGAGCGCTCCGCGCGGCGACGTCGCGCGTCGCGTCCGACGCGCCGGCGACGGCGACGAAGCGCCCGCGCTCGAAACCGCCGAGGTCGTCGCGCGCGTCGTGAGCCTCAAATCCTAAATCCACGGGCGAGAACAGGTACTCCACGTGCTCGCGTTCCAGCGCCGTCACCGCGCGCGCGTCCAGCGTGCGCAGCTTCTCGCAGTGCCGCAGCGCCATCGGGCGGTACACCTGTTTCCTCGTCACGGGGTTTCCCGCGAGCGTCAACTCGCCGAGCTCCGCGAGCGGCGCCAGCTTCTCCAGCTCGGACACCTCGCCGACGCGGTTCCCGCCGAGGCTCAGCGCGCGCAGGGAGACGAGTTGGTCGAAGTGCGCGAGCGACCGCAACCCATTCTCCTCCATCCGTAGGTCGCGCAGGTTCCGAAGCCCGGCGAAGGCGCCGGGCTCCAGGTGTTTCACGCGGTTGCGGTCGAGCGCGAGCGTCTCCAGCGCCGCGAGGCTTTCCAGCCCGTCCAGCCGCGTCAGGTCGTTGTCGGACAAATCGAGGTTCGTGAGCGTCGTCTTCATCGCCTCCAGGCGCAGCGTCGCGGCGGTCGCGACGCCGTTCGCGGAGACGTCCAAAACGCGCAACGCCGGGAACGGCGGTTTCGCGCGGAGCGTCTCCGCCGCCGCCAGGGCGGAGACGTCACTCAGGTTCCGTTCCTTTTCCCGCTCCGAAGCCGCTTCCTGCGCCGTGCGGAACACGTTCGCGCCGCCGAGAGGCGCGGGCCGCGGACACAGACGACGCGCGTCGCCGGTATCCCCGGTATCGCCGGTATCGCCGGGATCGATGCCGACACCGCCGACGCTTTCCTCCCTGTCGCCCGCCGCCGAACGCAGGGAGAGCGCGTCCATCGCCGCGAGGGTGTTCGAGGATGCGACGTCGCCGTCGCCCGCCGTCCCGTCGAGCCGCGCGCGCGCTCGCCGCCTCGCCGCGGCTTCGCCCGCGACGGCGGCTCTCAGCGCCTCCGCGGTCCACAGAGGCGACGCCTCGAGCTTGTTCCCGCCCACCTTCAGCGTCGCGAGCCTCGGCAGCGCGCACAGTCCGTCGACGGACGCGAGCGCGTTACCGTCCAGGTCCAGCGCCTCGAGCGCCTCGAACTCGGCGGAGGCGAGAAACGCGTCCCCCACGTCCCGCAGCCGCGACGCGCGCAGGTCCAGCGACGTCGCGCCCCGGAAATGCCGCCGGCCGAACTTGACTTCCAGGAAATCGCGCGTCACGCGCCCCGCGAACCGCAGGCGCGCCTCGGCGTGCTCGGCGGCGTCCACGCCGACCGCGTCGAGCACCTTGACACGCCGCAGCGTGAAGAGCACGTACGGGCGGTACTCGTTCGCCGAGCACACGGGGTTGCCCGCGAGGTCCAGAATCACGAGTTTCGAGAGCTGTTTCAGGTGGAACACCTCCCGGGTCTCGGCGACGGCGTTCTCGCCGACGTACAGCTCGCACAGCTCGGGCAGCCCCGCGACACCGCGCAGACTCGTCAGACAGTTACCCTCCAGGCTCAAACGCGTCAGACGCACGAGGTGGGGCGCGAGGTTCTCCACGCGGTGCAGCCGGTTGCGCGCCAGGTTGAGCTCGCGCAGATTCGCGAGCGCCTCGGTGTTTTCAATCTGCGCCACACGGTTCTCCTCCATGTTCAGCGTCTCCAAGTTGACCAGCGCGTCGAGGCCCTCCATGCGCGCGATCTCGTTCTGCGCCAGGTCGATCGAGCGCACGTTCACGAGCCGCTCGAGGTCCGCGAGCCGACGCAGATCGCGCCGCCGGACGGTCAGCGACTCGACCGAGGGCCACCACGCGTCGGGATCGTCTTCGGTCGCGTCGGCGGACGTCTCGCGTCTCCGACGCGCGGAAAAGACTCCGTCCTCGTCAAACGTCGCGTGCGCCTTGATCATCGCCGCCGTGAGCGTGGTGGTGGAGGCGGCCGCGCGCCGCCGGTCGCTCTCCGTGACCTTCATGCCGTCGAGCATCTGCAAGGCTGTCATGCGGCGCAGCACCAAGCCCGTGTACGCTCTGTTTTCGCGCATTGCGTTCGCGCGCAGGTCGAGCGTCCGCAGCGACGCCGCCGCCGCGCGCATCGCGTTGAGGTCCTCCAGGCGGAACAGCTCGTTATCGCTGAGCAGGATGGCGTCCAGGCGCGACAAACCCGCGAGATTCTCGATGCGCCGCAGGGCGTTGTGGCTCACGTCCAGGTGCTCCAGCTTCGAGAGCGCGTCGAGGTTTTCCAACTTGGTGATCTTGTTGAACGCCAACACCAGCGACCGCAGGTTCCCGCACGACTCGAGGTGCTCGACGCGTCTCAGCCCGACGCCATGCAGGTCCAGCCGAGTCAACGCGCCGGCGTCCGCGCCGACGCGCGTCGCGCGGCGCCGCGCGAAGTCCGCGACGGAGCTCCACCGCTCGCCATTCGACGTCTGCCGCTCTCGTCGCAGACGCGCTTCGAGCGCGGCGCACGCGCCCGCGTGCGTGTCGTACTCGAAGCCGAACGCGGCGCTCAGAACCTCGAACGCCGCGGACGCCGCCCAAGAAGCGTCGTCCGCGTTTCCCGAAGAAACGTCATCCGCGTCGTCGTCCTCATTTTTTTCCTTCGGCGCTTCCTCGACGTCCTCCCGCGCGCGCTCCGCTTTGGCCGCCGCGCCCAGGAACCTCGCCAGGGGCCTCGCCACGACGCGCGCCTCGAACGGCAGGCGCAGCAGCGCGCTTTCGCACCGCTGCGAGACGAAGCGCGGGTCGGTCCACTCGCGGAAGCGCCGCCTGGAGACGTCGTCGCCCGCGCGGACCTCGTGGTTCGCGGACTTGTCGGCGTCGACGACGTCGTACTGGAACTCGACGACGTACTCCGGCACGACGTCTTCTTCGGCGAAGACGTAGTGCGAGCGCTGGTTTCCGGCTTTCGGGGAGACCACCGTCAGGGAGTCGAAGCCGGAAAAGTCCGCGCTCCGCGCGTTCGCAGCGGACGACCCGTCGAGCGGCGCGGGAACCGTCTTCGCCCGCCCCAGGCGCGTCCGCGCGACGACGACGTGGCCGCGCATCCACCCAGTCTCCGCGTCGCGCGGGTCCTCCTCCTCCGCGGGGGAAGCGCCGAACGCTTTTTCGTTCGCGCTCTTCACCCTCGCGCGCCACTCGGCGAGCCGCGCGGCGTCCGCCAGGTCCAGCGAGTCGTGCACCGCCACGGCAAAAAAACCCTTCGCGGTCGCGTCGCGGGGAACGCCGAGCTCGGCGACGACGCGGCTCGCCGCCTCGTCCAGGACGCCGAAGAAACAGTACTCCGTCCGTTCCGACACCGACTCTATCTTCTCTTTTTTTCTTTTTCTTTTTGGCGCGCCCGCGTCGAGCGCTTTTCCTCCACCGACACGCGCGTCGGTGGAGCCCGCCGCGCGCGCCCTGACGTCCCGCTCCGACGCTTCCGAGTCGTCCGAGTCAGAAGAAGACGCCGCGTAGGAGTCCGACTCGGACAGACCCGAGCCGCTCGAGCTCGGCCCTTCCGAGCTCGAGCTCGAGCCGTCTGACGACGCGCTCCGCGCGTCGTCAGACGCGCCCGCGCCGCGCGCCGCCGTCGCGCGCGCGCGGCGCGCGACGCGCCTCACCTCGGCCGCGCACCGCTCCGTCCGCTTCTCGTCCGCGCGCCGCGTCGCCGCGCGCTCGAAGCGCTCGCGCAGCGCGCGGTTGTGCACGCGCGTGACGCGTGTGACGCGCACGCCGGAGACCCTCGGCCCGTCGTCGCCGGCGAGCCGCGCGCCGGCGCCCCGGAAGCGCGCGCGCACGAGCGCCGCGCACTCGTCGCGCCAGGGCGCCTCGGGCGCGCCGTCCTCCAGGCGCACGTTTCCGCCCGTCTCGAGCTCGAGCCGCGCGCGCGCGTCCCGCGCGTCCGAGAGCGCGCGCGACGCCAGGCGGCACGTCTCGAACGCGCGCGTCGTCGCCTCCGCCTCCGTCAGAACGGAGGTCTTCGCCGCCTCCAGCGCCGCCAAGAGGCGGCGAAGACCTCCAAGACTTTCGCGCGCGGCGTCGTCGTCGCGCTTCGTCACTTCGGGAATCGTCACGGAAATCGTCGTCGCGCTCGAGTCGGCGGGCGACTGGGTTCCTTTCTCCGCGCCGGCGAGCTCCGGCGGCGATTCCCGCGCGGCGCTTCCCTCCGCGCCTCCCGGCGTTTGCTCCTCCGCGTCCCCCAGCATCTGCCCGGTGTGCCTGATGGCGCGGTCCAGCGCGATGCGCGCGCGATCCAGCTCGCCGATGACGTACGCCTTGCCCCTCGCGCCGGCCGCCACCGCCTGGTCGGCGCGCCGCCGCGCGTGCCGCGCGCGCATCTCGTAGAACATCGTCTTCTTCATCGCCGTCGCCTTGGCCAAAGCCTTGGTCTCGTCCGCGACGGGCACCGCGTCCAGCACCGCCAGCCGGGGCACCGCGCACAGCGCGAAGGTGCGGTAGTTGCTGAGCCGACACACCGGGTTGGCGCCCCAGTGCGGGTCGCTCAGCGCGAGCTCCCTCAGCGCGCGCAGACGCCCGAACTTCCCGATCTCCCTGAACGAGTCGACGGCGTTCGCCGCGACGTTGAGCGAGACCAGCTTTTCGCACGCGCGCGTCGCGTCCGCGCACCGCTCGATTTTGTTCCGCGCCAGGTTCAGCTCCTTTAGCGAGGCGAGGTACCCCAGGTCAGGCACGACTTCGATCTGGTTATCGCACAGCCACAGCGTGCGGAGAGAAGACGCCACAGACGTCAAACCCTCGATGGTTCGTATCGCGTTGCCGTACAGATACAGACGCTCCAGCCGCGCGCACGCGTCCAGGCCCTCGATCTTTCGCACGCGGCTCTCCACCACCCAGAGGTGTCGCAGCTGCGCGCACGCCTCCAGGCCCTCGATACGCTCGAGGCTCTGCTGCATGATGCTCAGGCTGGTCAGGTTCGTGAACAGGGACAAACCCCTGAGCTCGGGGTAGTTGAACATGAACATCTCCACGCGCTTCACCTGCTCGGCGCCGCGGCGGAGCATGTGCTCCTCGGTCACGCCGTTCGCCTCGCAGATGGCGTCCAAGGCTACGCGCGGGTTCGGGGTGGGGTCGGGTGGTCAGGAAGGGGTCGGGCGAGGTACGCTCGGCGCGACCGACGCTGTCGCGCGAAGCACTCGCGCCGCGACCCTCGCGTCGAACGACGTCGGAACCTCCGTGCCATCGGCGCGTCGTGATGAAGCGAACCGTTTGTACGACAGTCAACTTTTTCGGTGCCGAGTCAACCGGAGATCTCTCGGTGGGTGCGTACCCTCGCGCTCATCCTCTGAGAGTGCCTGCATCTCCGCGCGTCGCCTCGCGACATCCTCGCCCGACGTGTCCGCACCAGATGTCACGGTCGACGCCATGGTCGACCACCTCGCGGCGCCGCGCGCGCGCGCGTCTCTGATGATGCGCCCTCGGAGAAACCAACGCGAGAGGCAACAACGTTTCCAGTTTCCACAAGTTTTTTTTTTTTTTTATGAGGGGTGATTGCGCCATTTTCATTACAGCACGTTGAGCTGCGGGTAATCCCGCAGCAGCTCATCCTCGGACAGCGTGTCCCCCTCCTCCTGCGGCGTCCACAGCACC
>MDSV01138002.1_pt1 | contig 47981 bp, 49 predicted proteins | sample 810851 | NCBI WGS metagenome assembly MDSV01 (sample SAMN05326640, study PRJNA326480) | marine metagenome | isolation source: seawater | place: Atlantic Ocean: North East | collected 2012
CCACACAACGCCATTCCTACATCGGATAGAAAATTATGCAAAGAGCATGAACGGCTCACTCAAGCGTATTTGTTTTGTAGGCAAACGCCAGTGGAAGCATCTTTTCACGCCTTCCCTCACCAAATGCGAACATGGCCATCAAGAGATGGATTTTAGGCCAGATGAGTGGCCTGTTTCGATCCGAAGTGTGAGCGTGTGGGTGCTGCCCTCACCCTCGGGCCGAGCCGTCATCTCAAATGAGAAAAGACAAGCCCCGTACAACGAATTGGCCCATGAAATCAAAAGGAATCGTTAGGTGAACGCCCCCTCGCACCGATTGAAAAGAACTCATGCAATGTGCATATTTTCCAAGTAACATTGAATAGGAGTGCGCTCAAGGGAAGAACATGCTCGGCATCATAGGCGACAAGTGGCTTGAACGGCTTCACCAACACGTGGCGAAGGACCTCAGAACAAAAGGATGGTCTCAGACTGAAATTGCGGAAATAATGGGGTCGACTCAAAGCACGATCTCTCGTCAGATGCAAAAATCACCGCGACAACTCGGTGCAACAGCTGATGAAGCAACCATCGACAGCTGGGGCAACGAACTTTCTCAAGCCCTAGCATCTATGGGACCAGGGACAAATGTCCTACGTCAGAGGCTCATTGTCGAACTTCAGTTCACTGGAAATCATACGCTCAGGTTTGATAAAACCCTCACAGGAACAGACCTGGATGCGGGACAAGAGCAACGAGCCCTTCTTCGTAGGCTTGAATGGGCTGCTAGCCGATTGGATGTCAAGCGAATAGGTGATGCAATTCCTGCAGTTGGCCTCAACATCGCATCGTGCACCCACGGCGCGTTCGCGCCAGAGGAGGTAGCGGCTTTCCCGGGTCGAATCACCCTCGTCGATGGGGCTCTGCGTCACCATGAAACCCCTGCATTTGGTACCTCAAAGCATCTTGCGGGCCTTCTGCTTGCCGTTCATGAGCAAGACGAGGGAAAAGTTTCAGCCCTGAACATCAAACCACCACTGACCGATGATGGCGTTGACATAGAGCGCATTGAACAGGCCTGTGAACAACTTGGCTACACCTTCGGACTGGCGCCAAAAGGCAAATTGAGTGGGCGAAAACCAAAGCATGATGTTTTGTTGGATGAAGGCGCATTTGGCTGGGAGCCATCACTTTACATCTTGGCTCACAACCCTCTGGAATTGGTCGATCGGACCCACCAAATTGCAGGAGTCCTCTCGGGGGTATCTGCGTGATGTACAGAACATTTCTAGTGTTGGTTCTGTTCATGCTGACGCCCCTTTCGGGGTGCCTCGAACAGGCAACCTCATCAGACGAATGCGTCGTTCTTCCTGCAGGCCACCAGGACGACGGTGTTTTGCGAATTCTAACCTACGACATCACAGCACTTTCCGAGGCCTTAACCGACGAATTCACAAATCAAACTGGCGTTCCCGTGGAGATGATTAAAGTTGATGATGCAGGAGGAATCCTCGACCAAATGATGCTGACAAAAGACGCTCAGCAAGCCGATTTAATGATTGGACTGGACAACACATACCTTCCAACCGCCGTTGCAAATTGCCTGCTCCAAGCCCATGAAGTATCAGCTTCAAATCTGTCCACAACTGCTCTTTCATTCTATGATGGGCCGCTGGCTTTGCCCTTTGACCAGGGCGATGTGTGTCTCAATTATGATGAAGACGCACTCAACGAAGCAAACATGACGGTGCCAACAAGTTTGAACAACCTCACCGAAGATGAATGGAGAGGAAAAGTTGCATTCCCCTCACCCGTCACATCATCGCCAGGACGAGCCTTCCTCGTGGCATCAATGGAATACTTCAGCACCGTCGACGACCAAGACGCCATGGCATGGTGGAGTGAGATGATCGACAATGATGCAATCATCACAACAGGCTGGACCGAGGCCTATGAAACTCATTACACTGGGGGCTATGGAGAGTATACAGAGGGGTATATTGGCGACGCATGGATGACGGTCTCGTACTGCCATTCACCAGGAGTCGAAGCGTTTTATGCAGACAATTACACACACTCCACGTCCCTCATCATCGACCACACGAGTTTCCATCAAATCGAGTATACGGGGATCATCAACGGGGCAGCTCAGGTTGAAGGAGCGAAACTTTTCATCGATTACCTGCTCTCAACAGAAGTCAACACCAACATGCCGGAAAATAACCTGATGTACTCGGTTCTAGAAGGGACGGATTTACCAGAAACGAATGGCTACCGATACCATGCTGACGTACCAAGCACAGTAACAACAACCACGTATGAGGAAGTTGAAACAAACATGGACGAATGGTTAGAATCCTGGAAAACTGCGACTCAACAAGCATGAGGGGCATCTGTTTCATGCTACGGAAATCAATTTGGACCGGGAGAACGATTGCGGTTCTTGCCTATTTGACGTTGGCCAGTTTACCGTTCATCTATGCACTCGGGCGGCTTCAAGTGGTAACGGGGCATTCCCCATGGGAGGCATTTTGGCGGTTTAGCAGTGCATATGGCGCTATGGATGCCCTGTCTTACACGCTGCTCGAGGCAACTGCTTCTGCACTGCTGACGGTGTGCATTGGTTTGCCCATCGCTTGGTATCTGGGTCGATATGAATGGCGATACGCGGGTCTATTCCGCGCACTGTTTTCCGTTCCATTCGTCATGCCCGCCATCGTGGCCGCAATGGGCTTTCTGCTGATGATTGACGATGAGGGTCCTCTGTATTTTATTGGTATTGATTTGAGAACTGAAACGGGCATAATTGGTCAAATTTCAAGTTTTACTGGTTGGGAGCACCCAGGTCATTTCTTGGCGCTCATTCTTGCTCATGCGTGGTTCAATTTGTCCTTGATTATACGCTTCGTGGAGCCAACTTTGGCACGCCTTGATCCTGCATGGGAAGAGCAATTGAGTTTGTTAGGCCAGGGCAAAAACCGCCTTGGACGAATTCGTCATTTGTGGTGGCCAGTGATTGGACCAGCGGTGCTCTGCGCCGCTTCTTTGAGTTTTCTTTTTTCCTTCACCTCTTTTGCCCTCGTCAAATGGCTCTCTCCATTCAATCAAACCTTGGAATCGTTGATGGCTGCTTATGGTGGTTCGGCCGGGATTGAAAACTACAGGGTCGACACCAGTGAAATCGTTATGTCAGCATCGCTGGTCCAATTCCTCATTTTGCTATGTGCACTCTGGATGACTTCAACGTTGCAACAGAGGCACTCATCGCGGTTCTCATTGATTTCGGAGGGGGGGGCCAGAGCGGCAAGAGGGGCACCTCATTGGCGAGCAAAAATGGTGGTCTATTCGGGCGTCATCTTTGCAATGGGCCCTTTGCTTGCAGCCTTATTGGCATCATTTAGAGTGAGAGAAGGGAATTTTGCTGACGGCTTCACCTACAATTGGAGCCTCGAAGGATGGGCGGCTGCTTGGTCGGGTGATTTAGCGACCATGGGGATTAACGATGCACTTGTCAACTCATTGGGCTACGCTTTCTGGACCTTATGCATCGCTTTACCCACGGGTTGGATGTTGGCGTCAACCATCCATGGCTTGGAAATGGAGGGGCGGACAAGACTGGCTAAGGCCCTCGATATTGCGACCCTGCTCCCACTTGCAGTCTCTGCAGTCATGGTAGGGCTTGGGATCCTTTTGGGCGTCCTTCGTTTGATGCCAGAATTATTCCAATGGCATTACCTTCCAGTTTTGCCTCATGTGATCCTCACCACTCCATTTGTTGTACGGATTATGTTGCCAGCCATGCGCTCGGTTGAGCCGAAATGGAAAGAACAGGCAGAAGTACTGAAGCTCAATGGGTTTCGAACATGGTACCACGGCTACTTTGCCTTCTTGCGTGGCCCCGCAGTGGTTGCTTCCTCCCTCACGCTCGCCTTTTCTTTAGGCGAGTTTGGAGCATCTTGGCTCCTGGTCCGTGCAGGTTCATGGGACACACTCTCTGTGGTGGTCGATCAGTTGATGTCAAGACCTAAATTCGATCCGTTGGTTCAACCAGCAGCGATGGCTGCTGCGTGCGTGCTGATGTTCACGACATTTGTGTTGTTCTTATGCGCTGAAAAATTCAGGCACGAGGGAGAAGGGGGAGGGTTCTAATGAAGCAAAAATCGGCATTAAAAATCGTGGGCTTGTCAAAGAGTTTTGGAGAAAAGAAGATCATCAATAGGCTCAATTTGGAATTGAAGGAAAAAGAAATCATCGCCATATTAGGTCCGAGTGGATGCGGAAAATCGACCCTCCTCAGATCGATTGTTGGACTCGAAACACCTGATGAGGGAACCATAGAAATCACAAATAAGCGAGATGCTGAAGCCATAGGCTACCTTTTCCAAAAGCCAATCCTTTACCCACACCTCAACGTCGCTGGGAACATTGCTTTGGGCATACGTAATAAAATCACAAAGGCAGAGAAAGAATCCCTGATTGCACAAGAACTGGAATTCATTCGAATGCAAGGCTTCGAGAAGCGAAGAGTGGAGTCGCTCTCTGGTGGTGAAGCCCAGAGGGTCGCGCTTGTTCGCGCCATGCTCGGCCAGCCGTCTGTGATGCTTTTGGACGAACCGTTCTCAGCGCTTGATTTGGAAACTCGACGTGCCTTAGCCGTTCAAACTCGCGACTGGCTAAAGCAGCGAGCAACTGCAACCATACACGTCACCCACGACCCCGAAGAAGCAGTTCTGATCGCAGACCGTGTGCTCTCATGGTCGGAATTGTTCGATTCAACTGAAGAAGAATGAGTGGGACCCCAGTGGGCCCCACCGTGACGGATGATATACTTCCGTAACCAACTTCATTATGGTCTCAAAATGGTATTCACTCCGATCGATGCTTTGCCTTATCTGCGGGGCTTGCAAGCGGTCCTTGCAGGGTATGAAGGCTACACCAAAGGGAAACGACGCGCCGCTGACCAAGCGGTTCGGAATGAACTTGTACGTGCTGCAAGACGCACCAGAAATCACATCACGAATATCCATGATGCGGCATTTGTGTTGGGACGACATGAACTCGCTCAAAGCGCCAAGCGTTGTTGCTCTTCGATCGACGCCTTTGTCGAAGACGTATCGAAGGCATCTTCAGGCGTGACCCACTCCTTTTTATCCGGCCAACGGGTCATGAAAAATGGAGATCAAAAGCGGTTGATTCGCCATGATTACGAGGTGATCACCCTTGTTGCGAAAGCGACAAACTTAGCCAATGCGGCAGAACGTCAGTTGGGCAGCAACCAGGACCCTGTCGAAGTAGAGCAATTGGTCAAGCGATGCCAACAAATGGTCACGAGTTCTGCGGGATTCTTTTCTGAGCGCACGATGATGCTCGATGGATTAAGACAAAAAAAGAGGAGGAAATGACATGGCACAAACATACAAATGGAGAAATACACCTGATATTCTTGCACGGATAATCGATGGAAATGAAATTACAACTTGGCGCTCCCAACGGGTGACGCTCAAGCCGAACGAAGCGTGTATGTTCATCATCAATGGCCAATTAAGCCCGGTTTTTTCGGACCAGAACATCAATCAAATCGGTGGAGGTTTCCCTCGATTCCTTGCTTCCATTCTAAAGGCAACAGCTGTTGATCGAAGGGTCGTGTTTGGAATGACCGGCCCATTTGACCTAGCGGTCCCTTTTAGCACCCAAAGTCAAAGCGGTCTCAAGTTCCAAGGCCATGTTCGAATGCGTTTACAATTGATGAAGGAAGACTTACCCAAAGTTCTGAATTACTTCGTCAATCATTCACCCGTTTTGACAAGAACCAGCCTGGCTCGCTTGCTGCATGAGCATGTGAATCAGCGTCTCATCGCTTCGACGTTCTCGGCGTGCACGGACGAGACCTCGTTTCGGGATGAAGCGTTTCAGTCGCATTTTGCCATGAAGGCAGAAATGCTTCTGCGCCCGCAACTCGCTTCGCTTGGCCTGACCCTCTTGGGTGCCTACCTTGTGCCTCAGATGACGTCCTTAGAAACGGTGAACTTGCACCGCTCAAATCAAACCCACGCGCTGGAACAAGAACGCATCAATGCAGAGGTCACACAACACGCTATCTCGTTGCGACAAAGTACAGCCTTGCGTCAGATCGAGTGTGAGGTGGAAGTGGCACGGGCCAAAATACGGGGCGACCAAACACTAGAGGCGGAAGCTGCATTGACTTCTCTGCGTCGGCTTGAAGCGGTACTGCGAAGTGAAGATGAACGAAAGATTAGACTCAATTTGGAGAAGGAACGCTCACACAGCATCCGAATGAAAGCAGCAATGGAAATGTTCCAACTCGTCCAGGAATCTAAGAGGTCTAGAGAATCAACAAATTGATTCCCCTTGCCGGCATCATATTTACACACTGAGTACCACAGCAGGGCCCAATGTACGACAAGGGAAGCCAACCGTGGTGGTTTTGGAAATACCATTGGGCAAAGCGCTCCACTTGGGGAAAACGTCGTCTTACAATCATCATCGTCGTGATGATGGGCGTCATCAATGCTATCCCTTATACTTCTATCAATCACCTCTCAAATTACTTGCAAAGAACGGCCTTCGACCCAACCCTTTCTTTTGATACAAACTTAGCGTTCTTGCCTTGGATGTTCATCCCGTACATCACGCTCTATCTGTACTACCCTGCAGCAGCGTTCTTAGGCAACAAAACCGATGACATGTGGCGTCAAAACATCATTTTTCATCAAATGATGACGATCAGTTGCTGGTATGTGTTGATCATTTTCTTGGTGTTCCCGGTTGAAATTGATTTGCGAGGCCCAATCCAAAGCCAACTCCAGGATGGTGATTTTTGGCACCCATTCTATGTGTTCATGCATTCTGTTGACACGCCATGGAATTCTTGGCCGTCCTTGCACGTCGTACAGAGCACTCAAGTCGTCTTGGTGTTGCGCTACTGGTATCCATCAGAGACGAGAAAAACGCAAATCTTACAGTGGGCTCTTTTGTTTGCTTGGGCCATGTTGATTCTATCTACAATGTTCACCAAACAACACTACCTTTGGGATGTGATCACCGGCCTCGCCTATGCTTATGGAACATGGCGTTGGTGGATGCGCCCTGTTCTTGACCGAGTAGCAACCAAAGAATACGCAGAAGATTTCGAGCAAAAAATGCTCCAGTGATCAACTGAAGAGTCCGCCGATGAGCGCCGGATTTGTGAGGTATATGGTCAGGCTTATGCCAGCCATGATCATCATCCAAGAACCAACCATCTTGATCATTCCAGTGGAGCGGCGGAGGAAATTAATCATCACTTGACGGCCCATACCAACCATCACTGTGACGACGACCATCAAGAACAACAGGCCAATCATCAAACCCCCGATTCCGACCCCGGTTGCAGAGGGACCAAGGGTGCTCAAGTAAAGAACAAAGGGAAGCACTGCAGCTGCCGTACAGTCAATTGACGCCGCTGCGTATCCAATACCGTAAAGGTACATGTTTCTACGAGGCGTAAAGGTCTCATCCGCTTCTGTCGTGCTGTATTTTCGCACCAAACGATCGACAAAGCCCATCAGGTGTGAAGTGATTCCAAGCAGCATCATGCCCCCCAAGACAATCAGGAGAACGGCAATGAAAATTGCAATGTAATGAATCAAACCTGATGCTGCAAAGGCTTCACCCATAAGCAAAGCCACAATGCCAATGGCGCCGAAGAAGGTCCACATCCCAACACCAGAAAGCAAACCAATCACCCATGATGACGGCATTTTCGTCTTTAGTTTCCCAGATGCGATGAGCTCATCTTCCCGAGCCCCAAGCGAGAGGTAATAGGAGATGAAACCAGGCAAGACTGGGAAAGCGCAAGGAGAAAAATAGACCAAGATCGAGAGAACCATGCCGAGGATAAACACAGCCACATAGGAGGTGTCAGGTTCTTCCCAAGCAATACGGCTGCCCATGGTGTCTTGTGTGGTTCCAGTGAGAGCAGTGTCAAGGACGCCATCGAATTTGGCCCATCCGTCAGAGGGTGTCCCAGTTGCCTCCTTGGCAATGATGTACCCTTCTGCATCGAGGATCATTACCACCGGTATCTGCCCGCTACCACCGGTTGTGAACAGACGTACCGGGTCTGCTGTGGTTCCGTTTGACATCTCGGCTGCAGTCAAAGAACCGAGGCCTGTTGGGTAAGCTGGCACGTGGTAGGCACCGGAAGTTTCGTTGAGGTAATCGAGTGTTTCAGAATACCAAGCACCGTATCCAAAAATCTTGAGGTTTTTGCCAGACGCATTTGCAGTTTCCATCCAAGCATCCATTTCCGCTTCGAGGTGCTCTTGAACTGCATGGCAATTGCTGCAATCATGGGCCATGAAATCGAGAATGATGATGTCACCTCTGTGATCATTGAGGTTGATCCAACCCGTTTCATTGGTCAAGTTTGATTCTATACCGGTTCGGTTGAGGGATTCAAACACCATGTTTGGCACTGGGGCGGGTTCAGCGTCTGAAGCAAACACTTCGTCCATGCTGTCAAACATTGAAAGTGCAGCGAATGAAATAGTAACAAACATGAGGGCTGCGATGCCGAAGGCCTTCCAAGTTTCACCCTGCTTAAAGACGGAAAAATCAGCCTGTTTGAGGCCATTACCAACAGACGACCCGATGCCAACAAACCATGAAAGGGCCCCCATACATCCAAAGAGCGAGGCGAGTCTCTTCAATATATTGCCCCTGCGCCAATAAATCAATCCACTCCAATTGGCATTTGTGACTGGTGCAATTCCGCCTTAGAAGTTAATTGGTGGGCTCGGCCGGAATTGAACCGGCATCAATGAACAAACCAAATCCAACAATATTGTTCATGACTGGTGCAATTCCGCCTTGGATGTTAATTGGTGGGCTCGGCCGGAATTGAACCGGCGATCTTCGCCATGTGAAGGCGACGTCATAACCCCTAGACCACGAGCCCTAAGGTAGGCTGTCCTAAAGCACCGATGATATAAGCCTCGCCGTTGAGGTGGTTGACCTCAATCAACGGTGTTCATTGAGATGAACAAGACCGACTTCAAGGCGGTCATGCGTAGGGTGAACTTCTACGAGGAGAACGGGTATGGAAAGGATCTCAGCAAGTTCTTCTGCTAAGGACAAGGGCAACTCAATTCGCTCGTGTTGAGCATCATAGCGAATCCAACCTTCTGCCACACCAAGTTCATGGGTTAACTCAGCAAGATCTTCGTTGGCGTCGGTAGGGGCCGTTGGGATGGCACCAAACAAAATTGTGTCGTCTTCACTTAGCACCTCATAAGGTCGGAGGGTGGCTTGGCCGCGCCTTCGGAAACGTGCACGGAGTTGCCCTGCATCTTTGTAGCGTGCTGAACAAAATTTCAGATGGAAATTGAGGGGCTCTGCTGCTGACTTCAGTCGGAGCGCAAGTTCGGCTGAACCTTCTGCTGCTGCGGTGATGCCTCCACTCAGATTGAATCCTCTGACATCCATATTCTCTTGATTGCCAACGGTGATTTCCAGTTCATTGAGGTTTAGGAATGTTGCAGGTGATTCGTTCAACTGCTCGAGCAGTGCAAACAATTGCTCTTCCTTATCGGGCTCACAAGGCAATTCGACTCCAACTTCGATCCCTGCCTGAACGCATGCTTGCATCACGCCCTCGTATTTTGTCACCGTACCATCTAAGAGGTGGAATCGAATTTCATCCAACCCGGCTTCACCAAAATCTGCAGCATGTTCGGGAGAAAAAGGAATCGAAGTGTAGAGGTGAATGTGGTGTTCGGTACCAAACGCAGCCTTGAGTTGTTTTACCGCCTCGAGGGAACGTTCCATGTCAAGCATGGGGTCGCCGCCAGTGATCCCTGTGCCAGTGGCCCGCATGGCATGGCCTTCCTCGATGACTTCTTGCCATGTCGAGCAACGGCGCTCGTTTGCAAACATGTCAGGGGATTCTCTTCTGTTGTCCGAGAGTGGGCAATAATCACAGCCCCAGTGACACTTCCCTGTCACGAAAAGAACCAACTTACTGCCCCGTTGGCATTGAACACATCCTTCGGCTTCACCCTCCTCCGCTGGGAGAATTTCAGTCGCCATTTGCAAGGATGCGGCCATGGAACTCAAACCGTCGTGCCAGCGATGTGGTTTCAAACCGTCGATGTGGTTGTGTTCAACTGGTTTGTTCTGCTCGTGTTAACAGCCAACGATGAAACCGATAATCGCCGGTGAGTTCTGGATGGAATGTCAATGCCAATTTTGAACCGTCAATCACTCCGACCGCTTCTTCACCCAAGTGAGCTACTGCGAGACACTTGACACTCGAAGTGTCAAAGCGAGGCGCTCGAATAAACACCCCATGGTAGGCAGTCGAGAGTGAGTCCGCAGTGGCGCCTTCAACCGGAAGGGCTCGGTGATTGAATTGATCTGCTTGTCCTCGATGCTGGACAATTGACGCTGGTGAAGCCACATCCAAATCAACCTCAACATAGGCTTCGAACGATTGACGTTGACGCCCCCAAGCGTTGCGTGAAATATCCACATCAATGTATGGGCTTCGGTTCTCACCTGGGGATGCGAGCAGAATCGCTCCTGCGCATGTTCCAAGAACAGGACGTTCAGGGTGCTGATCCATCCACTGGTAAATCGCGGGTAGAAGAGCCTCACTTTCGCTTGCCTTGCGCATGGCGGTGGACTCCCCACCAGGCAACACAAGAGCGTCCAATGCCTCACTCACTTGACCCCCTTTGCGAAGTTCAACGATCTCGAGGGAGAGATTCAGTTCTAGAGCCGCATTGTGGAGCGCTTCAATATGCTCATGGCGAGCGCCTTGCAACATCGCCAATCCAACACGCACCATGCCACCACCAACAGGAAGCCACCTAAGAGGTCGACGGAATCTCAACCAGCCCAACCCAAAGCAGGCCTCAAAGGCAGACGGGTCAGGTATGGTGTTGAAAAACCTCCAAGCGGTGCAACAACCAATGGCCTACGAAGACGATTGCTTTCTTGTCCCGGGGCCGGTTCGAATGGGGCAGCCTTGTCTCGATGCAATGGGCACCGCTGTCATGACGGCGCGAGGCCAGGAATTCAGAGACGTAATGGCGAAATTGAACTCAGGACTCCGATCGGCATTCAATTTGAGCCCTTCACCTTCCGTACGAAAGTCCAATTCTTGGGAAGGCGATGATGGATACAAAGTCATCGTGATTTCGGGCAGCGGAACGGCTGCAATGGAAATGGTCATTGCCAATCGCTTTCGTTCCAACGACCTTGTCCTTGTCCCAACCAATGGCAAATTTGGCGAACGTGTTGCGGAAATCTGCAAGCGATTTTGCAATGTTAAGCACATGAAAGGAGAATGGGGTCGAGCGTTCGACCTTGGTGAAATTGAGCGGCATCTAGAACGAAAATGTTACGAGGCTGTGCTGATTTGCCATAACGAAACAAGCACTGGAATCACCCAGGATGCCGAAGCGATTGCCGAAATGTGCTCACGCCATGAAACTTCATTCATATTGGACGGCATCACTTCAGTTGGTGGCATGCCGGTTCATCCACAACAATGGAACGCTGAAGCTGTTGTCGTTGGAGCACAGAAATGCACAGCAGGACCGTCAGGAATTGCTGCGGTTGCGGTCAATCAACACTACGTCGAACGCGTCCAGACCATCCGTGAGCAAGGGGATTCAAACCCGACCTACTACCTCGACATGATTCCAGCCTTGAAGAAGGGCAGTGACGACCAAACACCATGGACACCTGCGATCAACTTGGCGATGGGCTGGGGTGCAGCACTCGAAACGCTCCAAAATGAAACGAATGAAGCGCGTTGGGCTCGATGCGAACACATGGCAAACGGTGTGCGGAATTTGTTCACAGACCTCGGATTTGAACTTCTGGCAGATCGCTTAGGCCGAAGTGCCTCGGTCACCGCAATCATGTACCCCGAGGGGATTGATGATGGCTGGAGAACCAAACTCAAAGAGGAATTCAACACCCAAGTGATTGGGGCTCAGGACCATCTGAAAGGTAAAATGTTCAGGGTCGGATCGATGGGAGAAACTCCGGTCGAAGAAATGGTTGAAGGATGCGTTCGAATGCTGGAGTGTTTTAGAGCCTGTGGCCATGACCTGCCTCCTGTTGACGTGGCAACTTACTTCTGAGGGGTGAACATGTCGATGGCAATTGTGTTGGGACGATTCCAGCCATTCCACAACGGCCATGCCTACCTCGTTGAACAAGCAGCCACCCTTTTCCCAGATCAAAGTGTGATGGTGGCGATTGGCTCAGCCCAATCCGAGTGGGAACCAAATAATCCCTGGTCCGCAGAAGAACGCAAAGCGATGATTCTAGGTTGGGCCGAAACCATGGATTTCGAGGTTCAGGTCTGCTTGATTGAAGACATCAATGACCCACCAAATTGGGTGTCACATGCTCGAGACCACCATGGTGAAGGGGTCTTGGTGACCTCTGATGAAGGGACGGCTGCACTTTACCGACAGGCTGGTTTCCAGGTCCACGATATTGATTTGAATGAGCGAGAACGATTGGAGGGGTGGCGGGTGCGTCAAACGGCAAAAATGCTCTCAACGGTGTACGACGATGATGCAGTTCGTGAAGTGCTCTCTGTAAGCCTTCCTCCAACCGTGATTGAATGGCTGATCAGCAATGATGCACTTTTCCGTCTTTCAACGTTTGAAACTGGCGTCCATGCAGGATGATCACTTTCGAAAGAGTTTTTTCTTTACGTCTTTCTTCAATTGTTCTTTCACAGCCGCACGAACCTTTTCTTCAGCCTTGGCTTTGACAGTCTGTGAAAGCTCAGATGCTTTCTTTTTGGCTGCTTCCTTCAGGGGTTTCGTCGCTTCATCAACAACGTTTCTCTTTACGGCACCAGCCGCTTCTTTCGTAACTGCCTTCGCAGCCTTACCGGCTACATTTGCTGCTTTCCCGGCCGCTTTGCCGGCAAGTTTCTTGACCATGCTGAGCTATCGTGCCCTTTGCACAAGAAGGTTTGGTCATTATTCTTCTGAGGCAACGACGACACGTGTAGCCATCAAAACACGCTGCTTGTACATGTATCCCGCTTCCAATACATCGACAACATGACCTGCTTTGAATGCCTCAGAAGCAGGAATGGTTGTGATTGCCTCCATTTTAGCTGGATCGAACTTCTGACCTTTGGCATCAATCGCAACCACTCCATCTGCTTGGAGTTCGTGCCACATCTTGTTCCGCGTCAGACGCAATCCTTGAGCCATTGGACTTTCATCGTCCTCGCCAACATTGGCTAGAGCTCGGTCAACATCTCCAAGCACGGTCAGCATGCGGCGAGCAAGACCCATCCCGCTGTATTGAATCAATTCTGATTTTTCCGCCATAAGTCGCTTACGAACGTTCTGAATCTCAGCGTCCTTGTAGGCGATTTCTTTCTCTGCTGATTCAGCTCGAGAAAGTGCGGCTTCCAATGGGTCTTCGACTTCCACTTCAATTTCCTCGGCGAGGTCCATGGTTTCCATGCCCTCTTCGATGATTGGGACTTCATCGTCCACGCCATCGTCTTCGCTCATGTTTCGTCGGTACAGGAAGTGGTCTTTGAACCCCTCGTTTCATTCGTTAAGAAACGCAGCGAGGTTCCATGGACCATGCCCCCATTCCCCTGCGGGTAAATGTTCGCGACCAAGAACACCAACGAGATTCCCCTCACCCATCCATCGACTGACGGCATGGACCAGTAAACGACTCGCTCGATCATGTGCTTCGTAGGTGGGGACTATCTTGGGATCTTCTTTTTCATCGAGGGTTTCACCCAATTCTTTCCTGCGTTCCATCCAATCAAGACAAACTGATTCTGAAAATTCATCTTCAGGCAATCCTGCAAGTCGACGTGTGGCTCGCATCCAGGTGTCTTCGCCATACAGAGCATCAACGTTGGCGACCGCCTCTCCGAGTGCGACATCGAGGTAAAGGAAAGCGCGACCTTCCCATACTTCCCAAGCGCCTGGACTCGCATAGTGCATGAAGTGAAGCAATCCCTGTGCACCCTGGCGTTGCCCCTTTAGTGCTTCCAGCAATGTTGGGTTGCCTTCGATGGTGTAGGCATCCATCCAATCCAGAATCTCTGCTTCGGCATCAATATCGAACGGTCGGTTTAATCGGGGATCAGCTTCAGGTCGAACGGAGCGATATGCCCCCGATTCCATCCCCGAATAGAGGCTCTTCCATGGCTCATTGAGCAACCGTTCCAACGCCGGTTGGTCGACGAGAAGGAGCACCATCTCAAGTCCCATGCCCCCACCCAAGTATGCAACCCGTTTGATGCCATCGGCCTCAATCGAGTGAAGTAAAATTTCCATTCCACCCTCAAACGGGCAACAGCATTGAAGAATGCGTGGCGCGCCGTTCCGCGTGGAGGGTGTTGTCGTGGCCACAATCAAAGAGCAAATCGAACTGATTCGCGCTGAGATTGACAAGACCCAAAAAAACAAGGCGACAAACGCCCACATTGGCAAACTGAAAGCAAAAATTGCTCAGTTGAAAATCAAGGAAGAGAAGGCCCACGCCCACTCGAAAGCGAGCGGTGGCGGCAAAGGGTTCGAGGTCAAAAAATCTGGAGACGCTACCGTGGCCCTCGTCGGGTTCCCATCCGTTGGTAAATCAACACTGATTTCTCAGGTCACAGACGCACATTCCGAGGCGGCTGGTTATGCGTTCACAACCCTCACTTGTATCCCTGGTGTTATGGAACACCGAGGCGCTAAGATTCAGATTCTGGATTTACCGGGGTTGATCAAAGGTGCTGCAGAAGGAAAAGGTCGTGGGCGAGAAATCCTCAACGTGATACGAAGCGCTGACATGGTGCTCTACATCGTCGATCCCTTCCAAGACGCTCACTTTAACGTCCTGCACCGAGAACTCCACAACGCTGGCCTGCGCCTGAACGAAACTCGCCCACCGGTGTTCATCAAGCGTACAGAACGAGGTGGTATTGATGTGCGCACAACCGTTGAGCAAACGCATCTCACCAACGAAGACATGGGCGAAATCATCCGCTCTTTTGGATTCACTTCGGCCATTGTGACCCTGCGAAACGACACCACCGCTGAGCAGATCGTCGACTGCCTTGCACAAAACCGAATTTATGAAAAAGCTGTGATTGCAATTAACAAAATTGACATTGCCACTGAAGAAGAATTGGTGAAGGCCCGTTCGAACCTACCGCAAGACTGGCCGGTCATGCGCATTTCAGCATTCAAAGGAATTGGTTTGGATGATTTGAAGGATTTCATTTACGACAACCTTGGTTTCATGCGCGTCTACCTCAAGCCACAGGGTCAAGAGGCTGATATGGAAGAGCCTTTGATCGTCAAGGACGATTCGACTGTTGAACACATTTGCAACAAATTGCACAGGGATTTCGTTCGGAAATTCCGTTATGGTCGTGTGAAAGGACCGAGCGCTAAGTTTGACTGGCAGAGGGTTGGATTGGACCATTTGCTCAAAGATGGTGACGTGCTCACCATCGTGGTCAAGCGTTGAACTCAATCCCAAATGCCCATATCCATACGGGCGTCTTCAGTTGCGTGGATTTTTGGATCCCACCGTGGCGACCATACGAGGTTAATGTGCACCGATGACAAACCATCGGTCAACAAAGCAGCACGATGGGTGGCAGCCATAATTTCGGGTGCTGCGGGGCAACCAGGCGACGTCAAGGTCAAGTCAATTTCAGCGTGTAAGCCTTCGTCCTTTGTTTCGAATCGGACATCGTACACAAGTCCAAGTTCTACAATTGAGAGTTCGAGTTCAGGGTCTTCCACTTCGTCTAAGTGATGCATCACGTCTTCTTTTTCCACCATGCTCAAGCCTCCAGTCTGCGTATTTCCAACATCACCTTATCGAACATGTTTCTAAATCCATTGGATCTGCTCGGTGACAGCGAATTAAGAATGCCCATTTCTTGGGCAAATTCAGGCGATAAGAGCAAAGCTTGTGCGGGGGCACTTCCGTTGAGAGCAATTGTGAGAATCCCCATGAGCCCTTGAACCAGTTGAGAATCTGCACCACCCGACATCAACACCTTCCCTTGGTCAAGGTTCACAGCCACATGGGCTTCGGATTGACACCCGAGGATTCGGGTTGTATCCGACCACGCCTCAACGGGTAGAGAGACGACTTCATCTGCCATTTCAAAGACCATTTCCAATCGTTCCATTTGGTCATCAACATCTTGGAACTCTTCGATCAACTCAACGAGTTGCTCAGGGTAGGTCATGCAAATCGCTCCAAGATTTTTGCAACTTGGGCGACGAACTGTTTCGCCTCGTCCATGGTGTTGTAGAAGTAAAAGGAGGCCCGAACCGTGCTTGAGATGCCAAGACTGTGGAGGAGGGGTTGCGCACAATGATGGCCCGTACGCACTGCAAATCCAACCGCATCAAGCAGGTGAGCAAGGTCTTCGCTGTGAAGGGTTGGGTGCAGGAAAGAGACGACCGCACTGTCCATATCATCATGGCGTCCGTAAACAGTCATGCCAAGGGCTCGTAATTCCTTTGCCGTGTAACGAGCAATTCCTAACAAACGCTTGTGCTCGCTCTCGAGATCCAATTGTTCCATCCACCCAAAAGCGGCTTCCCAACCAATAGCCTCGGCTATGCGGGGCGTGCCTGCCTCGAATTTGTGCTCATTCGTTTGGTAGGTTGAACCTTCAATGGTGACCGTTTCAATCATGTCGCCACCGCCCATGAAAGGCTCCATTTGTTCGAACACTTCCGGTCGAACAAGCAAGGCACCAATTCCGGTTGGTCCGCACATTTTGTGCGCAGAGAACGCCATGAAATCAGCACCGAATTCTTCGAAATCTATTCGATCGTGCGGAACACCTTGAGCGGCATCGATCAAGACCTTGGCCCCAGCATTGTGAGCAAGTTCGATGATGGTTTCGAGTGGGTTGCGAACACCAAGCACGTTCGATGTGTGAACGACACACACCAATTTTGCACCATCAAGCGATGCTGCGTAGACGTCCATGTCGAGGGAAAAATCATCCAGCACGGGTACATATCGAATTTCGACCCCGCGTTCTTCGGCCAACATTTGCCATGGAACGATATCCGAGTGGTGTTCCATCTCTGTGAGGACAATTGCGTCATCTTTGACCAGATTCGCACGGCCCCAGGCGTGTGCAACCAAATTGATCGCCTCTGTTGTTCCGCTTGTCAGGATGGCACGCTCGGCATTGAACCATGTCTTGAGCCGGGTTCGGCATCCTTCGTAGCCATCGGTTGCTTCACCAGCAAGGGTGTGAACTGCCCGATGGACATTGGCGTTTGATTGAGTGTAGTAATCGCTCATTGCGTCGATGACAACCTGTGGTTTTTGAGTGGTTGCTGCGTTGTCCAAATACACCAGCGGGTGGCCATGCACCAGCCGTTGAAGAATTGGAAAATCGTCACGCACTGCCATGAAATCACCTCTTGAGTTCACACTCAAGGTGCACAGTTAATCGGGTTCTGACCTGTTCGGTCAACGTTTCGTTCTTGAGGTTCGAAAAGGCATCAATAAGAAAACCATTGACGATCATTGATTCGGATTCCTCTCGACTTAGGCCGCGAGACATGAGGTAGTGAAGTTGCGAGGGATCGATTGGTGCACTGGCCGCACCATGTGCTGCGGAAACGTCGTCAGCAAGCACCTCAAGTTCTGGAATGGCTTCTGCCCTTGCTTTCTCTGAAAGGAGGAGGTTGCGAAACACTTGGCCAGCGTCTGAGCCATCGGCTCCTTCAGCAATTGTAAGCAACCCTGTAGCTACGAAATGACTGCTTCCTGAACACGCTGCGTTGGTGACAAGATCCGAATCAGTATGGCCATGAAGGTGATGAATTTCGATATGATGATCGTCATGACGGGCGCCCTGACCGTGTGCGGTGATGGCCTGACGAATTGAAGAACCGGTTCCGTTCAAGGTCGTCCGGAGGTCTGATTTACAATTGAAGCCACCAACAGAGAGCGTAGCCGATTCGAGCGAGGCATCGCGTTCGACAAGCCAGTCTTCGCAGCGCAAAAGCTTGGTGTTGGCATCGAGTTCGTTGATGAAACCATAACCGAGGTTGCCGTTTGGATTGACGTTCCCTGTGATGTGAAGGCCACACCATCCAGCCTCACCAGTGAGGTGGAGAAGAACGGTGACGTCACCCTTGACATTCAAGTTTAGGTGACCAACTGCAATGTGACCTGAGGCTCGAGCACGGACGTGGATGACCTGCCCGTTTCCTTTGATGTCCAACCGGTAAGATGTGCCGCCAAGCTCATCCAAAAACACCCGAGCGATTTCGTCTGAATCAGAGGCCCGCTGGAAAGCGTTTGCGTCTTGGCCCTCGATGGAGAACTGGATGCCGTCGGCTTGTGGTACTTCTTCGACCTTCGTTGGATGAACACGAGGCCAAGGAGTGTAGCGCCACAAATGAGCCGAACGCGGAGGGACTGCCATTTGCTGGTAACTCATCCAATCGACCCCTCCATTTCCAACTCGAGCAACTTGTTGAGTTCAACAGCGTACTCCATTGGCAATTCGCGAGTGAATGGTTCGAAGAAACCGTTGACGATCAGGCCCATTGCTTCTTCTTCGGTGAATCCTCGGCTCATCAGATAGAACAGTTGGTCGCTGGAAACTTTGGAGACACTCGCTTCGTGTTCGAGGTCAGCAGTCGCATTTCCGATTTCCATGGTTGGATAGGTGTCCGACCTTGAGGCGTCGTCCAAAATCAATGCATCACAAACTACTTTTGAGCGGCAGCCTGTCGCTTTAGGCATCACTTGGAGCATCCCACGATAGGACGAGCGACCACCGTTTTTGGAGATCGATTTAGAGAGGATGTTCGAGGTGGTGTTTGGCGCGAGATGGTGAACTTTAGCCCCTGCATCCTGGTGTTGACCATCGCCTGCATAGGCGACCGAGATAACTTCTGCATGCGCACCTTCGCCTTTCAGAAGCACGGACGGATATTTCATCGTCAACTTCGAACCGATGTTCCCATCCACCCATTCCACTGTGGCGTTCTTATGAGCAACACCACGCTTGGTCACGAGGTTGTAGACGTTGTTGGACCAGTTTTGAACTGTAGAATAACGGATTTTTGCTCCTTCCATGGCAATCAGTTCGACGACTGCAGAATGGAGCGAATCGGTCGAGTAACTTGGTGCCGTGCAGCCTTCAACATAGTGAATGCTGCTGCCTTCATCAGCGATGATGAGGGTTCGTTCGAACTGCCCCATGTTTTTGGCGTTGATTCGGAAGTAAGCCTGAACCGGCATTTCGACGTGGACCCCCTTTGGGACATAGATGAATGAGCCACCAGACCACACTGCTGTGTTGAGGGCCGAGAATTTGTTATCGCTGTGAGGCACGACGGTTCCAAAGAATTTCTTCACCAATTCAGGATGAGTTTTCAGACCTGTGTCCATGTCCAAGAAAATGACACCTTGTTCTTCGAGGTCTTCCCGAATCGAGTGATAAACGGCCTCGGATTCGTATTGTGCGGTCACACCACCAAGCCACTTCTGTTCGGCTTCAGGGATGCCCAGTCGGTCGAATGTGTTCTTGATGTCATCAGGAACGTCGTCCCAATTCTTTTCAGTTTGGTCAGAGGATCTTAGGAAGTAAGTGACGTTCTCGAAATTGATCGATTCCAAAAGGTTGCAATTGCCCCAGTCAGGCATTGCTCGTTCCTCAAAATGACGGTAGGCTTTGACCCGCATGTCAGTCATCCATTGAGGTTCATCTTTCAAGGCCGAAATGTCACGGACTACTTGTTCAGAAAGGCCCTTGTCGAATCGAATGGTAGCGTTTTCAGGGTCGTGGAAACCATATCGGTAATCGCCAACTGCTTCAAGTGCTTCTTCGCTCATCTCATCACCTCATGCAGCGGCATCCAGCCAGTCGTAGCCTCGATCTTCGAGTTCTAATGCGAGTTCAGGTCCACCTGTTTTGACAATTGCTCCGTCAATCATGGCGTGGACGAAGTGTGGTTTCACATGGTCTAAGAGCCGTTGATAGTGAGTAATGATGAGGCAACCGGCCTCAGGTGCAATCTTGTTGATTCCTTTGGAAACGATGCGCAGAGCGTCGATGTCGAGCCCGGAGTCAGTTTCATCAAGCAAAGCAAGACTTGGTTGAAGGAGGATCATTTGCAAAATTTCCAAACGCTTTTTCTCTCCGCCGCTGAACCCGTCATTGACGTACCTGGAAAGGAAACTCTTGTCCATTTCTAACTGGCCCATCGCTTCGTTCAGTTCCTTGCGGAATGCTCGGCCCTTAGGAGGCTCATCACGGACTGAAGCCACCGACTTCTTGAGGAATGTCCCGACCTGGACGCCGGGGATGACAGCTGGGTATTGGAAGGAAAGGAACATACCTGCTCTTGCACGTTCAAACACTGCGAGTTCTTCCAATGGTTGGCCCTGGAAATGGATGGTCCCTTCTGTTATTTCGTAGGCAGGGTGACCCATGACCACGTTAGCAAGGGTGGATTTGCCAGCACCATTGCGCCCCATGATGACGTGAATTTCACCGCGGTGAATGGTCAAACTGAGGCCCTTGATGATCGATGTTCCTTCGACACTCACATGAAGATTTTCAATGCGTAACATCTCGTCGCTCATCGCCACACCCACTACCCCCTCACGCCTCTCCCTTATCAAGTGGTGTAGCATCCTTGCATTCATTGAAAGCCGTGGATTGAGTCGCTTTTACGTTTCTAAAATCCCAGCCTTGAAATGGAGGCGAGCCAACCGAGGTGTATGGAGGAAGATGATTTGGTTGCGACCTATGCAGCTGAAGCGAAAGCCGCAATGTCGGCAGAAGCTGCAAAACGGATCGCTGAAACGGTCGACCCTGAAGTCGAAAAACGCTTGCGGGAAACATCACTTCTGAGCCTTCTACATACGCCTGACATGGTCCCCGCCCTCCTGTCCCGACTCGGGGATGTTCGAGCTGCCTTGGACGGTCATGGTGGCGGCATTGCAGTGTCCCGTCTTGACTGGGGTGAAGGCGCTCAAGAAACCCTCGACCTCGTTCTCGATTTAACGGGAGCATGCTTGTCATGTGGTGCGGCACCAGGCACGCTTGAAGGTGTCAAAACCGATCTTGAGGCTGACGCTGAAGTTCAGAGGGTTCGCTTCGACAAAGCCTTGCTCGACACCTTTGATGAATTGGGACGTGAATTCATCCTTGCTCACGGTGCCGTAGAATTCGTTTGATTGGCCACTGTAGTCTTGCATCATCGGATGCTTTGAAAGACATGCGCACACGGGCAACAGCATGGGCGCATGGCAAGAAGGGCGGCGAGACGACCCCGCACCTTGCAGGGAACAGGATAGAGGTCTGTTCGAAATCACCGGGCGCGACGGGCGAGCAAGGCTCGGTCGACTTCACACCTCACACGGAGTGCTTGAGACACCAGCGTTGCTTCCGGTGATCAACCCTAACATTCGCACCATTGAACCCAGAGAAATGTGGGACCGATACGGCATTGGCGCCCTGATTACCAATTCCTATATCATTTGGAAACATGAAGGACTGAAGCAGAAAGCAACAGAAGATGGCGTCCATGCCTTGCTGGATTTCCCCGGCATGATCATGACAGATTCCGGCACCTTCCAATCTTACATCTATGGCGATGTTGAAGTTGGCGTGGAGGAAATCGTCGAATTTCAGCGCAGCATTGGTGTCGATGTGGCCACCATGCTCGATGTGTTCTCCCGGCCTGACATGACCTTCACCCAAGTCGAGCATTGTGTCAACGAAACGCTTGAGCGAGCTGCTGTGAGCGTTGCTGCCGCTCAGCATACCATGCTGAACGGCCCGATCCAGGGTGGACTGTTCAAAGAACTGAGAACAAAATCTGCCAAAGGCATGGCACAACAAAAGTTTGCAATTCACCCGATTGGAGGGATCGTGCCGGTTATGGAACAGCATCGCTACAAAGACTATGCCAAAATCATGCTCGCTACGCTCCCCTACCTGCCCGCCGAGCGCCCAGTTCACATGTTCGGATGTGGCCATCCTATGCTGTTTCCGATGTCAATAGCGCTCGGTGCGGATTTATTCGACTCGGCAGCGTACGCTCTTTTTGCCCGTGATGGGCGACTGCTCACCCCTTGGGGGACCGAGAAAATCGAATCGATGGTCGACTGGCCAATGCTGATGCCATGTGTCGCTTCGGTTTCACCGGCACAGGTCAAGGCCATGGAAAAAGAACAGCGAACGGCGTTGCTCGCAAGGTACAACTTGGAAATGACACTGAATGAATTGAATCGCTGCAAGCAAGCCATTCGAGACGGAACGTTGTGGCGACTTGTCGAGCGAAGGAGTCACCAGCATCCGGCATTGCGAGAAGCGTTTCTTTGGCTCTCAACAAGGCCACAACAAGCAATGATGAAACTCCAAATGCTTGATGATTTAATTCTAAATGATCGGGATGCAGGAAGGGAACGAGGCCCCGAAGCAGGAGCTTATGAAAACGGTTGGAACTGGCTCGTCGACGCTCAAGAAAGCCCGCGAAAAGGTGGCGAGCCATGGGGTGGTGAAGACACATTTGTCCGCCCTCAAATCGTCGCCGCTCGACGCCAACTCATCAGCCGCTGGCAGCCGAAAAATTCCACCGCAAGAGGCTGTGAGGACGTTCTGGTGATGCACGGCTTGCCAGGCCCTTGGCGTGAGCGATTGAGCGATATCATGGTTCGACTCACCCACCACGCACCCGCTTTGGAAGTGTTGATCCTTACCCCCGTTGGCTTGGTCCCGTATTCATTGGAAGACCTCAATCCGTTCGCACACATCGATGGTCCAGACTGGCTCTGGCGCCGCCGTCCAAACCTGCCTTGGGTTCGAAGGGAATTGGACCGGCTCGGACTCGGAAATCGGAAAATTGTGACCGTGGATATGCAGGGTGAAGGCATCCAAGCTAGATGTATGACCGCACTGCACCAAGCCGGTGTATTCGACGGTGATGACGATCAAACGGCGAGCGAATCGCCTCTTGACAAAGAAGGGAGAGAGGCTGCTAAACTGGCGGTGTATAGGCGACTGGTGTCTGACAAACTTGCCGTCCTGCTCAACGTGGACATCAGTGCAGCAACGGGATTGCTTGAGGGGGCCACTTTTGTGGTCAACCGTCAGGGCAGAGTCAAGAACGCTATCACCCCACAAGGCAAGCATATTGCAAGTCCCAGGCTCGGTGACGGGGGTCTTTCATTAACCGATGAAGGAAGCATTGCATTGCACGCAATGCGTACGATTGCACCACCAACCGGCTGTTCATCAGAACATGAAAGTGATACGAACGGGGCAGGCCCTGCATGGGTGGTCGTCGACGAAGATGCTGAACCATTTGTCAGACAGGGGCGGAACGTATTCCACGGCTTTGTCCTGGCTGCAGATCCCTGGATTCGACCATCACAAACCTGCCTCATTGTCAATCAAAAAGGGGAATTGCTCGGTCACGGGTTGGCAAATGGAACTGTTGATGAGTTTGCGGGATTCAAGAAAGGAATCGCCGTAAAAACCCGCGGTGGAATCCCACAATAGCACCTCATTTGCCTTACCAATACGTGGTAGCATTGAAGGTCCGTCGCTTGTCTCGTTTTGTTTAAGGGGGGCGTGAGAAGTGGATGAACTGATAATTCAGACGACAAACCTCACAAAATCTTACGGCCCACACGTTGCGCTGGACAACCTCAATTTGGCCGTGAAAAAGGGCGCAACGGGACTTCTTGGACCAAACGGTGCTGGAAAATCCACCTTTCTCAAAACTATTCTTGGCTTAATTCAAGCCACTCAAGGTGAGGGAACCGTTCTCGGGCATGACATTCGGACTGAAGGCGATGCGATTCGGGCTCGAATTGGCTACATGCCAGAATACGACGCACTCAATCCCGACATGGATGCAATCCATCAGGTGCGCTATTCGGGTGAACTGCTCGGCATGAACCCTACCGTTGCCCTTGCTCGAGCCCATGAGTCGCTTCAATACGTCGGCATTGGCGAACAGCGCTACCGTAACATCGGAAGTTTTTCGACTGGAATGAAACAGGCGACAAAACTTGCCTGCGCCCTCATCCACGACCCCGAATTGATTATCGCAGATGAGCCGTCAAACGGCCTTGATGCCAAAGCAAGGGAATACATGATTCAGACGTTAACCACAACGGTCCAATCGGGTAAGCGTTCCGTGCTCATGGCGTCCCACTTAATGGATGATGTCGAACGGGTGTGCGACAACATCGTCCTGCTCCACAAAGGTCGTTTGGCAGCCCAGGGAGCCATTGAAGACCTCAAAGCGATTGATCGTGAAATTGAAATCCACGTATGGGGCGGGGCTACGAAACTGGAACAAGCAATGCTCGCAGATGGCCTTTCTGTCCGTCGAGAAGGCAGGGTTATGCGAATCGCTCACATTGGAGAAGACACAACAATGAGGATCCTTGCATGCGCTGCAAACACTGGAGCTCAAATTCGCAGGATGCATGAATACGAAGCATCACTGGAAGATTTGTTCCTCGTCATCATGGAAAACTTGGGCTATGAAGTCAAAACCAGTGAAGATTTACTCGCATCGCCCGCTCAGGCCCGCAAGGTCGATGCCCCTGCACACATGGGGGGCAGTGGAGCATGAGCGAAGAACCTGCGCAGACCGAGGCACCCACAGAATTTGGTGCCGAGGCACCCGTAACCGGGCAGGGAAGGATGGCAGCCGCCTGGGGAACTTCTGCTGGCGATGAAGATTTGAGCGTACCACAAGTGGCTCAACCATCTTCGACCGGCCACATTTTTCAACAGGAATACAAGCCTTGGCATGGCACGCTCAACCCCCGCTGGATGAGGAACTGGGCCATATTGAGGCATCATCTCTTGGGTATTTTCAAGAAGGGCCACAGGCCTTGGGGGATGCCAACAAGGTTGTTCATCCTCGTGGTTTTTATCGCTTCTCTGAGCGATGCGGCATTGACCTTGCTTTCTGGTCTCATTGGAGACGGGAGCATCCACCAGTTGTGGGGCGTGAGCCGCGACAACCTCTACGGCCACGTCTTAGGGTTCTTCCCACGCAACGTGCTCTACTATCCGATTGTGGCCGCCTTACTGGTCGGTGCTGTGATCTCTGAAGACCGACAGCATGGTACCTCTGCCCTCTACTTTTCAAGGCCAATCACCCGTTTTGATTATGTAGGCATGAAATTTATTTCAGTCGCAATCATTCAAGCACTCATCATTCTCCTGACCTTAACCCTGTACTATTTAGCGGAAATCATCTCCTTGGGAAGGGGCTGGGCGTGGATTATGGATACATTCCCCTTGTTCATTGCTGCCTTCCTCTCGGGGATGATGGTCATCTTCACCTACACAAGCATCGGGTTGGCGCTTTCGAGCGTATCGAAGGGCAAATTCTTCCCAGGCATTGGGCTCCTTTCCATCGTGCTAGGAACGAAAGTCCTCGCTGTCCTCGTCTCGACGCTCTTCGACCGAGATATCCTTTACCTCTTATCGCCCTATGACTGCATGGCTCACGTTGGTCAAACACTTATCGGTACGCAGCCAACTTACGACCAGTATTCTTGGAGTTGGTCTTTTGCATCGCTGATTGTCATGAACGCCATCGCTCTCTACACGTTGAGCGCTAGAGTGTCCTCAATGGAGGTGACCCGAGAATGATGCCTGATTTCGATCAAGATGGAAAGGGTCAAACCCAAGCATGGCAGCCTGAGCCAGCTGCACCAGCAGTGTTGCTCGAGGGGGTATCAAAATCATATGGGCGCATTTTTGCGCTGTCGAACATCACACTCGCCCTGAATGGCGGAGTTACCGGTGTGCTTGGGCCAAATGGAGCAGGCAAATCAACCATGTTCAAATTGCTCATGGGCAAACTGAAACCGAGCCAGGGCAAGATTCGCCTCTTTGGCACTGACCCGTGGAAGAACCCTGCTCCTTACGCAAGGGTAGGGTTTGTCCCCGAACATGAGAAAATGTACGACTGGATGACAGCGCACCAATTCGTCACCACCTTTGCCAGGCTGAATGGGCTCACAAGGCAAGAGGCTTCAATCGAGGCAGACCGTGTGCTCAATTTCGTTGGACTTGCCGATGTGGCACACAAAAAAATCGGACAGTATTCCAAAGGAATGAGGCAACGAGCCAAAATCGCTCATGCGCTGGTCAACGACCCTGAACTCATTATTTTGGATGAACCACTCCAAGGATGCGACCCTCTTGCCCGAACTACCATCATGAACGTGATTAGGGAACTGGGCCGTATGGGTCGAACTGTGATTGTCAGCAGCCATATTCTGCAGGAAATTGAACGAATCACCGAACAAATCATCATCCTTCACAACGGGCGGCTTCTGGCGCTGGGTAACCTCCACGCCATTCGCGAGAAGCTCGATCAAATCCCGCACAGAATCTCAATTGAAGCCGATGATGCAAAGGCGCTCGCCAAGGATGTCATCGACTTAGATGATGTTTCGGGCATCTCATTTCCTAACAAGAACCACCTCTCGATTCAAACGCACAATCTGGGAGCGATTCACGCTCACCTTCCATCTGTGATTGTCAACAACAACCACAGAATTCACACCATCGACAATCCTGATGACGATCTAGCATCGATTCTCGGCTACCTTACCAGTGGAGGCAGGGTCTGATGGAAGCAAAACCGAATACCATCTACCGAGCACTTGATCGCAAGGCTGCAGCCATTACAGAGTTCACAATGCGGCAATACCGGACGAAGGCGTCGACTTGGGTCGTGCTGGGTGTCGGCCTCGTTGCAATTTCATTGGTGATGCTGATTTACATCGATGTCATGGCAAGTGGATTTGAATCCATTGACAACGATGGTGACAGCAGGGATTGGGACAACGACGGCTACCCCACTGGTCAGGAAATCAAATGGGGCACAGACCCATTTTCGGACACCTCCCACCCCGGGCTGCTCGATCCACCCGTCGAACCTGAGCCAGCCTCGAATTACATTGATGAAGACGGCTTCGATATTTCCATAAATGGTGATTCAACATCACAATCAACCGGTTTTGATGACGATGGCGATTGTTACAACCTCGATGGTACCTCGTCGAGAAAGGACTCCAACAACAACGGTGTAGAATGTGACATTGCTTTGATTCAAAGCAGATACACTGGCGAATGGGACATCTACCCCGATATCAATGTCGATGAGGACCCTGATGACAGCGCTTATGCTCTTGAAGCCACACATATGGCCTTCGTCCTGGGAATGGGAAAAATGGGCTTTGTGCTTCTCCTCGGGCTGTTTTTGCCTTTGTTTTTAGCCACGGGCCTCATTCGAGATGAAATGACATCTGGAACAATGCATTTCATGCTCGCCAAACCCATTGCGCGCACTGAAGTGTTTCTGTACCGCATCTTGGGCTATCTTGGTATTGTGTGGCCTTACCTGATCGGGCTTGGAATCATCTTTGCACTGATCTCAGGGTTCATGGGGCCCAGTGATGGCATCTTCAGATTCAACGATCTGGGTGTGTGGTTGGCAATTGTTTTTGCCGCCATGATGGCCTCATTGGTGTATGGCATGCTCTTTTGCGCCCTAGGCGTGATGTGGCGCTATGGCATCGTTTTGGCGATTCCGTTTGCTGCTTGGGAACTCGGAATGTGTTTGCTTTCAATGGGAGCGCCAGAAGCGTCAATCCTCAGATTTTCTGTCATTGGTTGGGCGTTAATGATCGTCGATGCTGCCGCGGTGCTTGCTTGGCCGAACATGGAACTCTTCTTGCTCCAAGGAACAAGCTTTGGTAATGACTTTGGAAGCATTCAAACAAGTGCTTTGGCCTTGCAATTCTTCTACGCAACACCAGGCGTGGGAACCAGTGGCCTGGCATCGGCTGTCATCGCTACAATTGTATTGCTGATTCAAGCTTCTGTGTTTTGGTTCACCGGTGGCGCTATTTTCAAAGGGAAGGAAATTGAATGAGTGAAGAAATGACCGCCTTTGCTGGTGACCTGTCTGGGATGTGGACGTTGCAAAACAGGCCCCCACTTCACCACCTCACTTGGGATTGGTGGTGGTGGCTTGTGATGCTAGAAGACCCGGATGGAAAACCCAGTGGACGGCAATTGATGGTGCTGTGGTCAACCAAAGACAACCCGCTCGTCGACGTCAGTGGTACGCCTTGGACGCCACAAGGCCGCCCTGGATTCGATGAACACAATGGTATGGCCCTTGACGGCATGGTCTGCGCTTGGTGGTTCGATGGAGAACAGATGCACGAACCTGTGATCAAGCGTATTTGCCGGATTGTTGCTATGCCTGATTCCCACCCTGAATGGCCCGCCAATGACCCTTCATCTGGCCAAGGTGGGGGAGCTGTTGTTCCTTTGCTTGGCGAAGACCTCAGCATGGGGTTGAAAAGCGACCTCAGTGAATTCTGGCTCAACTTGACAACTGATGAAGAGGCAAATCATCCGAAAGTACCCAAAGAAATGAAGTTGAAGTTGACCCCTTGGAACGGGGCTATGTCGACCGCGAGGGAGGCCACAGCAACCTATGCTGGCAACATGGGCTATGACATCTTGAGATTGCATGGCACCAAGGCATCAGGCACATTGGATGATGAGGAAGTCACCGGCACTGCCTATTTCCAAAAAGTCAGCGTTCAAGCCCCTTCAATTCCTTGGTATTGGGGTGTGCTTCACCTCGATGATGGGTCGTACATCGATTGGTTCCTCCCCCATTTGTCATTTACCGTCACCGCACGTGATAATCGGCCGTGGAAACGGAGGGATTTCGGCCATCTGGGCCTTTCACAGGGAGGTTTGTTCCATGATGGAAAACACAAGCGCAGCGAAAAATTCAATCGTATCACCATCGAAAAAGTTGGTTCGACAATGAGTGAAGGCGACCACGCTCACCACCCAGGAGCACCTCTTCCGAAATTCCACATCAAAATGTGGAATGGACGTACCAAGATGGAACTGACTGTCCAGGCCATTGAACGTGCACATTGGACCTTCAACCAACCCACTCGTGGAGGCATGACTTCCCACCTCACCTACAATGAATACCCCCTCAAACTCGAGAGGTTAAGGATCAAAGATGAATTCGGTATTCGCAAGGAAACCGATTACGCTTGGGCAAGAGGAAACGCCGAACATTCGTGGGGCTTCCTCCATTGAACCCCCGTGCGAAATTTTGCGGAAAGAGAAAGAACATCTACGATGCAATCGTGGAAGGTCTTATTTGCGTTGCCGGCCCCACAAACGAATGGAGCGAATGCTATGAGTGAAGAATCCACTGAAGCCGAAACCCTGCAGGAACAACAACCTGCGGAAAATCCAGCCGCTTCTAATGAGGCAAAACAGGCTGCAGAACAAGAGAAATTGGCTAAGAAATTCCGATTGATCGCCGGAGAAGAGGTCTTGCTGACAAAGCGTCCAAGCACCTTCGCTTTTCTCAACCTCTACCTGCTCGGCCTGATGGTTCTAGCGATTCACCTGATCTTCGAACTGGAACCCGGTAAGGGCAGTGAAAATTTCTTGGTCGACCTTGCAGCCACGATTTTCTTCACCAGTGGTGCCGCGGGACTTACGGCGGTCATGTTGTTCATCACCTGGATGAATCGCTTGGTCAACATGTCCACATCGGGACGATGGGTGACCGTTGGGCTGCTGATTGTTTCGCTCGCCCCGACCATCGCACTTTTGGATGATGCCGTCGCCCTTACTGGTCTTTTGAATGAGAACAACAATGGCTACATCCCTGATTATCAGTTCACGCTCTTCGGTGGAATTTTCGTAGCCATCTACATGGCACTCGTCTACTATTACCAGCGAAGTTTCCATTACGCCATAACCAGCGACGCCATCATTTTCGAGCACAGTTTCTTGCTCTCACGCTCCCATCGACGGATCCTCTTCGATCGCATCTCTGAAGTCGTTGTTGCTCGCTCACCAACAGGCACGCTTCTCGGCTTTGCCACTGTCACAGTGTTGACAGATTCTGGGGTAGGCATCATGGAAGAGTCAAACGTACCGGTCGTACAACACACCATCCCGGGCACACGAGAAAACGAAAACGATACGTCTGCAGAAAAGGCTGGTAAAGGCTTGCTCCGCACTTTGGTTGGAATCATGACCTACCAGCGAACCATTCGAACTGTTCGCCCTGACCCGAAGCACTGCATGTACAACATTCGAAAGTGGGAAAAGGCCAAAGGGTTGCTGAATGAGATGCACAAGAAAAACAGTCAGTCTCACCTCCTTAGCGATTTGAAGCAAACTATTTCCGATTCCGTATCGAAAGAATGATTGCAAACCTCTCTAACGAGTGATTCAAAAGTCGAAACCTACCGGCACTTAACAGGCGATGACCATGAGCGACGACGAACTTCTCCAAGCACCGATTGAAATGCTCCGAAATGGAGACCTTGACGGAGCCATTGCAGATCTTGATGCAAAGATGTCAGCAAACAAGACCAATGCACAAGTGCACCACATGTACGCAGAATTTGCCAACATGAAAAACATGGAAGCACAAGAGGATGTCATTCCAGGCGGCAAAATCATGATGGCGTACAAAAAAGCCATGCAACTCGATGAAGAAAATGAAGAATACATCGCAGATTTTGCAACCTTTGCTCTAGAATGCCGCCGTATCCCGGTAGCAGTGAAGGAATTCCAACGCTATGGGAAGAAACTCGAACTCAATGATATCCCAACCGATGAGATCCTCTTCAACGCCAGCAGAAACATCGTTGATGCGATTGAAGTCATGGATCCTTCGAAAAAGAACCCAATGGTACAGCCCTGGCTCAAACAAGCCCTGATTTGGGCTGTTGGTGGACTTGGATTCTCACCTGAAGAAGCCATTGAAATGCTTTCTCGAGACGAATGAGGTGAAGAGATGGTGAACGGCTCAACCGTTCGCCTCGCTTTCCGCATTGGCTACCTAGGTGATGGATACCATGGAAGTCAAATTCAACCTGACGTCAAAACTGTTCAGGGCGAATTGATACGGGTGTTCCAGAGTTTGAAATGGCTCGACCCGGATGATGAACAGCACAACCTTGTTCTTTCCAGTCGCACCGACGCCGGTGTGCATGTCCGATTGAATGGAGGTGTTGTTCGGATTAAAGCTGAACTCTGGCAGGCCTTGACACCAAGAAAAATGGTTCGGGCGCTCGATGATCGACTGCCACATGACATTGCATTTCTCGACGTCAAGGAAATTGGAGAAGACTGGAACCCTCGAATGGCCGTGCACCGAGTCTACCGATACCGCCTCGAGGGCATTGAGTTTTGGCAACACCCGGGCGAAGTGTTTGCAGACTGGCTCAATATGTTCGTCGGCACATACAATGCGAGCAATTTTGCCCGATTGGAAGAAGGAAAGAATCCGATGAGAACTATCTATTCCTGCACGCCTTGGGTGGTTGATGGCAGGGTTGTAGGGTTTGAGATTGTGGGAGAGGCGTTTCTTTGGAATCAAGTTCGGCGAACGGCGATGGCTATTCATCGAATGTGCATTGGAGAAGTGTCAGAAGAAGAAGTCCGACAGGCCCTAAAGAATCCCGAAGTGGAGGCAGATTTTGGCGTGGCACCACCGGACTGGTTGATCTTATGGGGCGTCCATTGGGATGAATTGCCGCTTGATGATACGCAGGTCGATGTGTTTTGCTTCTCTGCCCCACCCACCGGAGCTGCTGTTGAACGAACGATGAGAAAACGCTGGAGACAAGCTGCGAGGTATGAACAAAAAAGTCTGCTTCAAAATGAATGGGCTCGATTAGGCGAACTGCCAATCGTCCGTCATCGTTGAGGCTTAGTCCAAATGAATGCGGACAATTGCACCATCTTCAAGGTTGAATTTTTCACGAAGACATGCCCCTGCAATAACCTCGACCACATCGATATGCCGGGTGAGGTCAGGGATCAGAAGGGCGCACGGTATGACTCCACTTTCAGTTTTGAATTGGGCCTTGAACGCGGTTGCCCCACCAAAAGAGACACCATCCCTAAGGAAGCCACGAATGCGATGCGCTTCGAATGCCCCCACCATGACATCGTTTGCTGCGTTTCGATCTTCCATTGCAGCATCCAATGTATCGATGCCTGATTTCTTTCGCAGGGCGATGTAATTGACGAGGTTTGTCCCGGTGACGGTGACGTTGAGGGTCCCAGGCCAAGCCGTCTTTCCAAGCAGCGCTCGGAACTGTTCTTGGTAGTGTGGTTGTGCCATGAAAACATGAGCCCTTCCAAGCCCGCTGCTGACGTCCCCGCTCAATTCCATGGTGCGGCGACGAACGCCTCCCTTTTGAGGTGCATGGTTGAGGCACAGAGTGAGAGGAGTGCGCCCAAAGGAACATCAATCTCGGTGCACTCCCGTGGTTAGGAGGCGATGCTATGCCCGGTGATATGTCTTGGATGAAAGCCCGTTATGATGAACTCTCGGACAAATCTCTGCTGTGGGAGCCACCCACCTTAGAGAGTCCAAATCAACCCCGCTGTAGGATGGACGGAAAACCAACAATCATGCTTTCCGCAAACAACTACCTCAATCTTACAACGCACCCGAAAGTCAAGCAGGCCATGCTGGATGCAACCACCAAATACGGTGCGGGAAGCGGCAGTGTTCGAGCCATCGCTGGTACGATGGACATACACTTGGAAGCAGAACGAAAGGTTGCAGAATTCAAGGGCGTTGAGGCGTCTTTGATTTACTCTGCAGGTTACACCGTGAATGTTGGGTTAATTCCAACACTTGTAACTGGTCCTCAAGATGTCATCATTAGTGATGCCCTCAATCACGGTTCAATCATCGACGGAGTACGACTCACAAAGGCCAGCCGAGGCGTCTATGCGCACAACGACATGGGTGAACTGGAAGCGGTTTTGAAAGCCCACAGCGATGCTGAGCGGAAACTCATCATCACCGACGGTGTCTTTTCGATGGATGGCGATATCGCCCCTCTGGACGAAGTGACCGCCTTAGCAGAGGAATATGGGGCGATGGTCTACGTTGACGACTGTCATGGAGAGGGCGTACTTGGGGAGAAAGGGGCTGGTATCGTCGCTCAGTTTAACCTTCAAGGCAAAGTGGATTTCGAAACTGGTTCATTTTCAAAAGCACTCGGCGTCCAAGGGGGCATCCTTGCTGGAACCGAGATGACCCGAAACCACGCACTGAACCATTCTCGATCTTGGTTGCTTTCTGGCTCCCAACCGCCGGGTGTCGCTGCCGCTCAGAAAGCCGCAGTTGAAGTGCTCATGGAGGAGCCCCAACATCACGCCAAGTTGTGGGAAAACACAAATTATTTCAGGAAAGAATTGCAATCACTAGGCTTTGATACTGGGGCCTCAGTGACGCCAATCATCCCAGTGATGTGCGGCGAATCAAGCGTAGCAAAGGCGATGACAAAAGCCCTCGGTGAGGAAGGTGTCATGGCGGGTGCGATCGTGTTCCCAATGGTCGCACGCGACAAAGCCCGTATTCGAACACAAATGTCCGCTGGATTGTCACGAGAGGATTTGGACGAAGTGCTCCGCCTGTTCGAAAAGGTTGGACCAACGCTCGGTTTGATCTGATTCATTCTTCTGCGTACTCATCCACTACGGACAACAAATCCGCATCGTCCCCTGCGAGTGCAGCTGCGTCTTCATTTGACTCAGGTTCTTTAGAAGCCATGCCGATAAAGGGATCTTTGCCGTCTTCAAGCATGCATAACAGTCGCCATCGAGGTGCCCAGGACAGATGAACATACAATGGCCCTGGTAATAGCAACAGGCACCAGACCAATACGTTTGGCGCATTGAGAATGTCTGTTCGCGCAAGGGTCAGCAATGCTAAGCCAACGAATGGCATCGGATAGAGCACAATTCGAGGGGGGGTCATTGGGAACCGTTTCGACCATCGAATGAGAAGCAGCGATGCAATACCCAGTGCAAGGCAGGCCACCATGAGCAATGAGGCATGGAAAATCCAATTTGCGAGCCAAGCATTGGTGTCCTCACCTGCGAAACGGTAAGGCATGAGGAGGGCGAAGGAAACGAGAAGCCCGTAAAAAGCTCCAATATTGGCGGGGTGTGAAAGCCATAATGGCAACGCAGTGAACCTTCTTGACAGTGAAGTGCCAAGCAGTGTCTCCTGCTCGTCCCGGCTCAAATGTTCGAGCCGTTGCCCCCAACGCTGCGGTGTGGTCACATCGTTGGGTCATGGCAATTGCCTTTGAAGGGGGAGGGTGGTAGGTGGCCAAAAACCCCTAATCCCCGCGAAATTTACTCATCAAGCCCTCAGGTTCGATCTCAATCTCTGTTTGTTCTTCCATCCAAGACCTGTCAAGAAGCCCGGTATCGAGGCGTTCGCGCTCGCGTGCCTCTTCAATGGTATCTGCCTCACCATTCACGGCGTCCCTAAGTGCCAACGCTTGGTTCAAGAGAACAACTTGTTTCTTGACACCCCTATGATCCCAAGAGTGGTCGCTAAAGTGGCCAATGAAGGTGTAATCATCGTTATCCCTCACCAAATTGCATCCTCCTATGAGTTCGTCCTCAGCCAAACGAACTCGTCCTTTCCCTAAGTCAAGCCAAGAACCGTTCGACAAACGAACCATCACCTCTGCCTTTCCAATCGGTTCCTCGTCCATGAAGGGATGATTCATGTTGACTGCAAGAGGTACATGCAACATGCTCGTTTCTCGATAGACAGTCCAAACGACAGGGATCAACACTACGATTGGGAGCACGCTTAGCGGGGTGAAATCAAATGAAGAATGAAACACCCAAGCGAGGAGAAGAGCGGTGGCCGCCATTGCAGTCGCAAGTGCACAAAACCTGTAAAAAAATTGGGCGGCGAGGTGCAACTCGTTGAACCGACGCATGCCCGGGGGCAGGTGTTCGAGTTCTTCTCCCATGGAACAGGGTGGCGCAGGTTAGGCTTGAAGTTCACGCTCACAGCGCTGTAAAACATAGGCTTGGGCGTCAAGATTCCAAGCGTCAACATCATCTGCATATACGTTCATCATTTGCAAATGATGAACAATGTCGAGGCCCCAGACACACCCCCAATCAGCGAGTTTGTTGTTGACCTTGATCCTGAGGTTTGAAACACCCCTCGTTTTCTTTCGTTCATGGTTGAGCAAGAGTGCAGCGGTTTGAATCATGCCCTGGATGAACAATATTTCTTCCTTAGGCGCCGCCCTCCTTTTGTGAGCGTTCCAGAGGTCCTCCCAATCTTCGTGGGCATGCCAGTATCGTTTTGCATCAAAATCTGCAAGGCCCTCAAGCCACATATCGAGTTCTTCGCCGATGAGCGGAGCAATGACTCGCACATTTTCACCCCCGACCATGACGGCCCGAGTCCTTCTTGCTTCAAACCGCTGTCGGCGAGTGAAATCATGCGGACCCTTCAAGAACACTTCAGCAGGCTTACACCCCGAAGGGGTGTGCGAAGATGGCTGAATTACCGCAAGGAGACGTCACGGAAGTTCGCCGTGGCGATCGAGATGCTTTGCGGATCTTATCGGCAGATATGGCGCGCCTCAACACCACTGGATACATTCGAACAGAACGGAAACCAAAGGAAAAAATGCCACGCATTGGTCACATCTTGTTCATTGAGGGTCACCCCTTGCTCGCCCTGCATGAAGCCGAAGCGATGACTTTTGGGCTTGAAGCTCTGCTCGAGATTGAAAGCGATGCAATGCCTCTGGAAACTCTGCTGGCCGTGCATGAGTTGCCGGCTGCAGATGCTGCTCGAATTTCATCCCTGCATTCAAATGCATATTTACATCTCGAAACATCCAACGAGAGGGAAACCAATGACGAACGTTGGTGGTCCAATGTCACCTTGCGAAAGGGCAGTTGGCGGCGTGAAGAGCGATTGCCTGAGTTGGAAGTAACGGTCGAAGCACCTGAGGCAATTCGCCAAAGAAGTCAAGCCTACATGCAACGCCATGAGGGGTTGGAACAAATGATCCATCCCGGAGACGCACTGATGCTCGATGCATTGAATCCATCATCGCTGTTCACGCTGGTCGGCCACTTGGCCACTCATGGCCGCCCAGTCCTCGTCATCTCAAGGCATGACGTGGATTCTTTGAGTGTCGAACATGGCATCCCTCCATCGGCTTGCCTGTGGCTTAGCACCAGTGAACACCCACGAGCGATTGAGCCGACATTGCACCAAGTGAGAACCAAAATCGATGGATTCTTGTGGGAAAATATGCGTGCTGTTGTGCTGATTGAGGGCATTGAGTACCTCGCTGGGATGAATGGTGACGGGCCAACAATTGACTTTTTGCGGGACGTCGTCGATGGTGTTCGCATGGATGATCATGTGCTGTTGGCAACCGGCGACATGAATGCGTTCGAACTTGAACCAAGGCACAGACTCGCGAGGTGCTTCTCGCCTCTCGCCCCTCTGGACATTGAGCAGTGGCTTGTCGATCCTGAATTATTACTCGATCATCCATTGTGTGCGCCGCCCACCGATGAAGAACGCTCATGGATTGAACAACAACTCAAACGGGCCGTCGAACATTCCCCAGTTGAATCACCAATGAAACCTGACATCATGGTTGGTGGGCACGAGCCTGCAACACCCGAAGAGCGCCTGGAAGCAACACAAGAACTCGATGCACAGGTTCGTCAATGGTCGGAAGCCAACGAAGAACCTGAGGAAGATCAAACCATCGCCCTACCTGTAAAAGTTGCCGAACCTGCTCCACTGCCGAAACAAGCCCCCCCACTCACAACTGAACCTGAAGAATTGAGGCCACAAAACGAACAGGTCGCCGAGGTAGAAATGGTCGCTTTGCCACCGACAAAAACTCCGGCGAAGGTCGAAAAGCCACCCCTCCCGAAGGGACCGAGAAAGGCCCATCGAATTCCACGAAAGCGAAAGCAAGCATCCAGTCGACCAGTCCACCCTCAACGGGGTTTGCAAGCCGCAGCCCAGCACGCACCTGCCGGAACCCCAGGATTCCCTACGAGCGAAGCCTCTGCACCACCGACTGCCATTGCCATGTCGTTGGAGGCATACGCGACCAAACAGCAAGCAGCCCTCGACAAAACTTTCCACAGCAAAGCAGAAGCGAATCATGAATGGCGGGATGCTGCGCAACAACAATCAGCAACTCGCCACCATCTTTTGCCTCAAATGGAAGTTTCACCAAGTGCCATATCAGCTGTTTCCCAACGCCAACCACACAACACATCCACGACGCTCACACCGTTGGTGGCTCGACCTGGTGTTGAAGCTGAAGCACAACCAAAACACCTCCCTCGAGAAATTGCTTCGAGGGAACAAACGGCACCATCAATTGAAGACTCATTGACGTCGTGGGAACTTGAAGACTTGGAACGCCTTCGCCAAGAGCGGGAGGGGGAACAGTGAATTCAAGGAAAGAAAAACTCAATTTCGCCATCGCCCAAGCGAAGCAAGGCTTGGTTGAAATTGGAGCAAATGCGAGCCTACCTCCCGAGGAACAAGACGCGGGAAAGAAAACGCAACGGCCGAAATCAAGGTTGAACCAATTGCTGGGGAAGCGAGTGGTTCAAGATCCTCGCAAAGGTACGCTCTTGCAACGAGTGGGGGTTGTTGAGCGTCCAACATTTGACCTCGTTGCGGATGCCGTTCTTGGCAAAGCAAGCAAAGAACATCAACCAACCCTCAGTCTTCACGAGGATGACGAAAGCCTATCGACAATTGTTTCCAATCGCCTTCGGAACCTCCGTGAACGGACCATGGAAAGCATCGAAGACCAACATAAGCACACCAACGATGACGATTTTTTTGTTGGCATGGAGGCTGACGGCCGTCCGATTTGGGAGTCCGTTTTGGACAACCAACGAGGTCGGAAAATTCACGCACTACCGGAACAACTTGCCCAACCGACAGAGGGTTCTCTCTTCCACCATACCACTATTGCTCCGGTTCATGCACCGTGGCCGGTCAAACTCCGCCCTGAATCCCGAATGAGTTTCAAACAGTGGTTCACCACAGAAGAAAATCTACGAGCAACACAAGCCGCTGAAGCAATCGTTGATTCTCCCGGCATAGCACTCAATCCTCTGCTGATCCTCGGTTCACCTGAAAGTGGGCGCTCACACTTGCTTCACGCCATCGCCCAAGGCGTCTTGCGGCGCCAAGAGGGGGATGTGTTCCTCTTAGGTGCCGGCGATATACAGGATCTTACCACCCTCCCGACAGGATGGCAAGACGCACTCGCTGGAGCACGCCTTTTGGCCGTTGATGATGCACATCTTATGGCTGACAACCCCACCTGTGCTGGCTTGCTTGGAACGATGATTGATTATGCGCTCAACATCGGCGTTCACGCGGTGCTCACCAGCACCATTGAGCCAGAGCGATGGCCTGCATCAAGGCTGTGGGAGTTGCTACGGAGTGCAGCCTCGGTGCGTTTGCTCAAACCAAAGCCGACAAGTATGGTGCTGTACGCAAGACAGTTGGCTCTCAAACGAAGTTTAATGCTCGATGATGGGCAATTGGCAAGCATCGTGCTTCATCAGGATGGGGGGTGGCGTTCGACCAAGGCAAATTTGGATTTGGTTGCACTCGCATTGGAATCAGGACAGGAATTGCTCGACGGAGAAGATGTGGCCGTCCTCCTTTCAGGTCAGCCTTTGCAGCAAAGCACAGCAGGACGTTCCATTGAACGGGAGCACGTTTCCGATATCGCAACAAAACTCATCGCTGAAGCCGTTGATGTGGTGTACAGCGATGAGGCAATCGGCGGGATTGACCTCCACTCGCCCTTGCCAGAAATCGGTGCTGATGAATATCAACCACCTGACTTCGACACGACCGAGATGGCACGAAACGCCCAATCCCGTCATGAAGCTTACATGAAAACTGCACTGCAAGATCTCGATTTGAAGGTCCCATCTGTGTTGGCTCTTCACGAGCGAGAGGAACACCTTGTCGCAAGGTCTGGTCGGATCGAACAGAGGGATTACGGCACCGCTGCCGAGATTCTCACCGATTTAGACGAGAGCATCGATCGACAAATCGGGTCCTTCGAAGCGTCATTTGCATCGCGTTCAATTCAGTTGGAACAACTCGAAAAACGAATGATCGCACTCTCCGAACAAACCAGCGAGGCTTCCATCGAACAACTGATACAAATCGCAGATGATTTGCGTCATCTGGAAGAGGAGTTGGTTGAAATTGATCCCGACCGTGAGCCTTTGCCACCTTTTGAAGAAGACACGGTGAAGAAAAAGAGAAAAATTGGCCGGAGCAAAAAAGCAACGCCGGTGGAAAAAAACATCTCGGATCTTGACAGCTTCACCCCCGATGGTGATTGGGATGTTGATGCCTCAAACATCGATATGCTCGATTTGTTGGAGGATGAACCTCAAGAGCACCGTAAGATCAAACTCAGCACAATTGCTACCGTTCAGTCATCCACGCAGGGTGAAGAGGAATGAAGGCAGCCTGGTGGATGGCAGGAGTGCCATTTTCATGCCAACCGAATTGCGGACGATGTTGTGATGAACCAGGCGGAATTGTCTACCTGTCCACCAACGATGCTGAACGGATTGCAGCCCACCATGAGATGGAAGTCGAAGCGTGGTTAGAGCGAGATTGCCGTCAAACGATGGACGGTCGCTACGTATTACAAAGCAGGCCAAGCGATGATGTTTGCATTTACTTGGACGGTGAAAAACGCTGTTCGATTTACCAAGTTCGACCGCAACAGTGCGCAGCATTCCCATGGTGGTCGGAAAACCTTGCAACCGAACGTGCTTGGAAAGAAGTGAAAGAGACCTGCCCCGGACTGACTGCGGAGGACGCGATTATGATTGAGGGAGAGGTCATACGCATCCATGTCTTTGCCGATCGAGAATCTTCCAAAGGTTTTCGAACATGGCCGCCATGGAATCGGAGAAAATGAACACAGTGTTCACGGAGAATAAGTATCTTTTACTACACCTAATCCAATGCAGCGTGGAGCGAAGCAACCGGCTTTATACGAGGAGCCTCGGTGGATGGGCACAGTGGTGAACAAATGAGCGAGAAAGAGGTCTTACTCGAGGTCACCTCCGACCACCTGAACACGGGATTGCGTGGCGTCCCCGTTGGCACCTGCCGCACCTCATTTGTCACTCCAACTGAGGGTGTCCATTACTGCGGCTACCCCATCACCGAACTCGCCTCGTTCGCCCCAGAAGACATCATCTATCTCCTGTTCAACAAAGAACTTCCAAACGCTGAACAATCCGCTGAAATTCGAGCAGAACTATCCCAACGCGCCACCATACCCGGTGACATGGAATCAGTCTTGTCCGCCCTGCCAAAGGATGGGCACCCAATGGACTGGTTGAGCGTCGGCATACACACGCTTGGGATGTTTGAAACGACCAACGACTGGCGATCTGATGCCATGAACCTCATTGCACGCATGCCTCGCTTGATGGGCTTGATTTTCAGAATTCGAGAAGGGCGCACCGAAGGCATTCCACAAGACGATCCCGATGCTACACTCGTGGATCGGTTTGTCAACACCCTTGACATCGATGGCATTGACAAAGCAAAGATGACCCGTGTGATCTCAACCTACCTCGTGTTGCACATGGACCATGGTGGTGGAAACCTCTCCACCTTCACTGGAAAAGCAATTGCATCAGGTCATGCAACGGTCTACTCAGCAATGGCTGGCGCCATGAACGCCCTCTCAGGCCCACTTCACGGACGAGCCAATCAATCATGCCTTGAATTTGTCTTGCGAGTTGGCACCAGCGACCCCAGTGAGGTCGAGGCGTTCGTACGGGCAGAATTGGCGGCGAAGCGGCCTGTGTTCGGTTTTGGCCATGCAGTCTTGCGAACAGAAGATCCTCGCGCCACCGCACAGTTTGCGCTCGGACAGGAAATTTGCCCGGACGATGAAAATTTCAAGATCATCCGGACCCTACGAGAAGTGGCCCCCAGGGTTCTGGCGGAAAACCCAAAAATCAGCAATCCAAATGCCAACGTCGACATCGCGAGCGGTGCTTTACTGTACCATATTGGACTGACCAACCCAACCTACTACACCACGTTCTTCGGATGGGCAAGGGTTGCAGGAATCGGTGCACAAATCGTCGATGAACGAAGCGTCATGCGCAACGGCAAAGGCACTCCGATTTACCGGCCAAAATACATGGCAGAGGAACAGACCCTTCGCCACATCGAATGAACGTTTATTCAATCACTGGACGGGATGTTTTACCCGAGCCTCTGTGCCCAATAAGGCGGACTGCTTGCCATGGCGGGCTTGAAGTATCGCCCAGTGGAATGTTAAATTCAGGTCGTTCCAATGCGGACCACGCCCATTTTTTTGACCACATGTCGACCAAATCCTTGCGCTGTTGGAGATCGCAATCAATCCACGGTGTTACCTCGGCCTTCAATTCCTTCAACACGTCCAGATGATGTTCTTTAGTTGCTGAAGCGAGCGTTTCGGATTGTTGCTCATTCAACGGAAGTGTTGCCGGCCTGGTCCAACGGGCATGGCCTGATGGCAGCCATGTGAATTCAGGATCGGCGTGATCGGTCAAACCGGTCAAACCGGCTGCCAATAATTTGTGCTCTACATCTGGCCTTGTTGGCCACACATACACCGGGAAGCCACCTTGAGCATGTTTCAGATGTGCAGCCCCTTTCCCGCTCAAACCAACTTTTTTTCCGAAGGGGATCTTGTTGATCGGGGGAACGAAGTATTCGATGGCAGCAGGAATCATCGAAGCACCTGAATTACGATGATGGTTGACCAGTCGAGAAAAGGAGTGGGTCATGAAATGTGGAAGGGCCCGCAAGCGTTTGGTCGTACGGTTTCCGAATGGTGGGATGTAGGGCAAGAGTTCGGCCCAAGGTCGTGATGTGCTCGAGGCTTCTATGGAGGATTTCATACCCTTGTGAAAAGCGTAATACACACTGTTCTCGTTTGGAATTTCGAACTCATTCAACAACTCGTCTGCCGCATCGATCAGTGAAGTGATATGACGCTTATGAGCGCTGTAGCCAAAAAAACCACCGCCTGGATCTGACTTAGGGTGAGGGCGTTTCAACTCAACGCATCCCATCTTCCCATTGTCGCGCCACTGTTGTTGGACGACAGGGTCTTCAAGAAGGGTGCGAAAAGAAGTAAATCCGAACGCTTCGAGCTCATCAAGTGTGTAATGCTCAACCCATGGGGTTCCGTTTTCAAGCAGTTCTGGTGCAACCGAAACATCTCCATCGTGGTGAATCACGACCCGCTGATCTTTGGTCAACCGCAGGTCAAATTCGATGCCATCGTGGACTTGTATTGCATGGCGAAGACTTTCAAGGGTGTTTTCTGGAGCTGCCTTCCACATGTCCTCACCCGAACAAAGCAGAAGGTCATCCCCTTTGACCTCTTTCTCGGTTTTCGAACATCAAAGAATCCTTGTTGACGGGTAAGTTGCCGTCATAACGCCTAAAACAGGTGGGGGGGCCCAACGAAACATGGACCCGTATGGAATCATGATGGGATTGATTTTGGTTTTGACGCCAATCATTTGCTGGTTCTTCACCTTGCACGATAAAAGCATGCGAACACCCCTGCGCGAGTGGGGAGATGTCTTCCACAACCAAAGGTACTACCTCCACGCCATGGGATACATCGTCATTATCCGTTGGAAATCAATCACCGACGCCCTCAATGAGCCAATCAAAATGGAAACTGGTCATTGGACTGCTTGGGTGTATGGCATCGAGGGGGAGTTCACCCTCCACCTGCAGAACTTTTTCCTCAATGATGCTTTGACTTCATTCCTCAATTTCCATTATCTGTTTATTTACCTGTTTTTAATTTATGTCACCACGGTGTATTTCGCATACACTGGGGATCGGGATATGACGGACAAAGTCACCCTCAATTACCTCTTGATCTACGCCATTGCTGTCCCATATTATTTGTTCTTCAACGTCGAAGTGACCTCTTCATGGATCCCAGGAATGGATGCGTTGCTCTACCATGAAGGATGGTACAGTGTCTTCTATGCACTGCATGACCCACTCGACAATGCCGTACCCTCTCTGCATGTTGCGATTCCATTTGGAATCATTTTGCTTAACTGGCTCCACGTCAAAGAACGTGGTGGAACGATGAAAGAATGGCGCCATTATCGCTACCACATATTCGTATGCGTGAACACGGCGTTGTTCATCTTCACGATCCTTTACCTTGGCATTCACTGGTTTGTCGATATCCCTCTAGGAATGCTTGTCGGTGCTGTGGGTGCCCTCTTCATCCATCATCTGCAGCCAAGATTAAGAAACGATTATGGAGGATTCTTCAAAGGCTTCACCGTTCCAAAAATTCGACGTCACGTTATGATCGAAGGCATTGTTACGTTGGTGATGGTAACCTTCATCCTCATGGCTGTGAACGTGCAAAGCGCCAGCATCGATGATCGAGTCTCCTACCAGTTGGGCCCGGAAGATTCGACCTTTGAAATTGTACAAAAATTTGAACCTGGCAACTCAGTGGACAGCACCGTAACGAACCTTCACGGTGAGATCACACTCGAAGTGGTGGTGGTGATGGTTGAATCAGCACCTCCGGCGATGATGAACGGCTCTATTGATTGGTCGATCATGAAAACACTTGGCGACCACTATACGGTTGCCCCAAACACAACGCTGGCACTGGAAATCGACTCGCCAAAGGTCTACAGCCTCATCGTCATGCACAACCCAAGCACGGCTGAAGAAGACATAGTGCAAGTGCGGGTGCTCAATGACTATCACGAAGATGTCATGTGGCAAGCGCTCCTGCTTTCATTGCCATCGCTTTGGATCACAGGTTTCGTGCTGCACAGATTGAGGCGATTGAAGAAACATGGAAGAAGCCTCATCGATTCGACACCCTCGCATATCTGGGAAAGCGAATAACCAGCCATACGGTGTGAGTTATGAGGGCGTTGCCCTTCCATTCACCATGGCCGGAGCAGAGGAACTGGCCGATGTTGTTGGGGATTTGCTTGACAGCCCCGGTGGCAAGTTGCTGCTCGACATCAAAACGCATTTGCGCAAACGCCTCAACCTCCTCGCCTTCGTATTTGGCCTCGTCTTTGTGCTGTGCTTCCCATTCACTTCAGCGTTCATTTCATGGTTGATTGACCCAAGTCGACTGCCTCTAGATGTCAACATCATTGTCATCACTCCGGTTGAGTTTATTCTTCTTCAGGTCAAGCTTGCAGCGTACTGTGCAGCCGCTGCCGTAACGCTGCTCATGCTGTGTGAGGGGGCTTGGCGTGGCAGCAAGAACCCCGCGTTAAAGGAACGTATGCAAGAACTCAAGGCAAATGCACCCCGGCCATCAGCAAGTTTGGTTTTCACCGCTCTTTCAAGCCTTATGCTAGCGCTACTTGGGATCGCATATGCATGGAATTTATTGACGCCAATGCTGCTCGAGTACCTGACAAATGACGCGCAGGGTGCTGGGCTCTCAACCGAGTGGCGTCTTTCAAGTTATGTTGGTTTCATCACCAACCTAGCGGTTGCTTCTGCTCTTGGATTCCAGGCGCCTGTTGCAACACTCATGGTGTTGAGGTTACAGATCATTTCTCGCGCTGGCGTGAAGGGGTACAGGAGGCACATTTGGTTCAGCGCCTTTGTGCTAGGCGCCTTTTTGTCACCACCCGATCCATTGTCGTTATTCTTGGTTGCAATGCCAGTGATCTTGCTCTTCGAGGCCGCACTCATCATTGATGCGATGACACGAAAGGACTCACTGAGTCAATGAAGACGGCATATCGACAAGAGGGACTGGCATATGTCCGGGCGTTTGCTCGTAGGAAAGTCCGTGGAAATCAGAACCCGCCGTCAACCCGAGTCCTAAGGTTCGGGCTGAGATCATGAGTTCGTGCCTGTATGAATCGGGGTGGCTGCGATGAAAACACTCGATTGCATCAACGCCGTCTTCTTGGCAACTGGCTGTTAACTGGTTAATTGGAACGCCATAGTAGATTGGATGGGCCAATGAAACGATACCGCCGCACTCATGAACCGCTTTCGCCGCTTCTCGGATGGAGGGTTTCGAACGAACGATGGCGAGAGGGCGTCCATCTCCCAGCCATTGATCGAAGGCGTCCTGACGGTTTTCCGCATAGCCTTGAGCAATCAGTTCATCCGCAAGATGTGGACGGCCTACCGAACCGTCGGCCCGATCAAGGACCGCTTGCAAATCGATATCCATGCCGTGGTGCTGAGCGAGTTCTACCATTTTTGCCATACGTGGCCCTCTGCTTTCTCCCAAAGGTGCAAGCCATTGTGCAAATGCTTGACGTTGTTCATCATTCACCAACGAAGATGGGAAGTACGCCAACAAATGCCAGGAGGTAGGAGCGCGGTCGCGCCCCCAGCGATCCATTTCCACTTCTGAAACGGGCAGACTCGGCTCGCAGGTGATTTCAACGCCAGGAATGAATTTCAAACCAAATTGTTGTGCTGCAAGGGCGGCTTCTTCCCATCCTGCAATGGTGTCATGGTCCGTGAGCGACCAGTGCTTGACACCCTCTGTTGCCATGAGTTCTGCAACACGTTCCACGGGGTGTTCACCATCGCTGTTTGTCGAATGGCTGTGAAGGTCAAACGCATCTGACCACATATGTTCACTCATTTCATCGTCCTCCATGATCTCAAACGCTCAAAACAACCCGTCTAAATTTGGCAATTCAGGCAGCGCCGGAACTTCGGGCACCGGCTGTGGTTTTGGCGGTGCAACGTCTGGTAAATCAGGCAGGTCTAGGGCAGGGGGGGAAACCGGCTCAACTGGCATGTTCAACAGGTCGTCCAAGTCGGGCATTGTTGGCAAATCAGAATATGGAACCTGCTCTGATTCCGATGCATCTGGTTCTGAGATCGTTGGTAGGGGCACATCAACAATCGGGGTGCGCCCTTGTGTTCCAGCAAGTGATCCAACCGCTTGGGTAAATTCTCGACCCTGTTCGGTGAGCACATGGGGTGCTGGATTGGAAGTGGCGATGTGAGCTGAAACTTCACCGAGGCTGCCAGAAGAAAGGCTCTCGAGAGCAGATGCGACCGCCTCCGCATTTGGTGTTGCGGTTGTCGATACCTCCAGAGGTGCAACCTGAGGTTCCAAGGCAAGAAGTGCAGACACATCAGTGTGGACCTCGACTTGAGGCTGGGCTTGTTGTGCAGGTGCAGAAGAGGTGCGGAATGGAGTTGGCGTGGATTCAAAGGCGTCAAATTGGTCCTGAATGCTTGGTTGGTTGAGAAGTTCAGGGATTGGGCGTTCCCTCGATGCCAAAAAGGAGACGCCAAACAAGGCCAGGCCAACACCAACGGTCGTGAGTTCCTCAATGCTCAAGCCGGGGCTGAGAATGAGGTTCGCGGTGCTGTTGAGGATTGCAAAGGCAAAACACAGGCCACCACCAACAAGTGAAGCGCTTGAGAGTCGTGGGGCTTTTTGTTCCATATTCTCACTTCATAATTGGTTCGATCGTTCAGCAGCTCGTACGGTATTTTCCATTAACATAGCAATGGTCATCGGTCCGACCCCTCCGGGAACTGGGGAGAGCCATGAAGCATGTTCACCGACTTCAGGATGGACGTCACCAGCCAAGCGCCATCCACGCTCCCGTGTTGGATCATCCACGCGGTTGATCCCAACATCGACCACGATCGCTCCTGGTTTAATCCAGTCTCCACGCACCATTTCCGGTCGGCCAATTGCGGCAACAACAATGTCGGCTTGAGCGCATACGGCTTTCGAATCTGCAGTCCTTGAATGGACAACGGTCACGGTCGCGTCAGCACCTTTCGCACCGAGCAACAACGCCTGTGGCATACCAACGATACGAGATCGACCGAGCACGACAGCGCTTTTTCCAGTCAAATCAATGTCAGCCCATCGCAGCATCCGCATCACGCCGCTTGGGGTGCATGGCAACATACCGTCGAGCCGGCCCTGGACCAAACGGCCGAGGTTTTCTGGATGAAAACCGTCGACATCTTTGGAAGGATGAATCAAATCCGTCAAACCTTCTTCGTCCATATGGGACGGGAGTGGGGATTGGACAAGGATGCCATGCAATGTTTCATCTGCATTGAGTTTCAAAATCGTCGCTCTCACTTCATCTTCTGCAACGCTTGCAGGCAATTCGATGTGCGTGCTTTTGATGCCGAGTCTTTGGCAGGCTTTGACCTTGGAATTCACATAGACATGGCTTGCTGGATCATCGCCCACAATGACAACGGCCAAATGGGGGACAACACCCTCTGATTTGCACGCATTGATTCTTGAATGCAGTTCTTCCTCCACGCTCGCAGCGCACAGTTTACCGTCGAGGCGTTGGGCGACCATGGATAAGCCAACTGCTCTTCAAACTTGAGCGTTCGGTTCAAAGCGTGCCTCCGCCCGCAACGTGTTCATCTCCGGGAAGCGTCGCAAAGAGGCGTTCATCGTTTTGGAAGGATTTGAATTCCAGAGCATTGCCTGATGGGTCATCAATGAACATAGTGGCTTGTTCACCAACCTTTCCAGGGTAGCGAACATGGGGCTTGAGGCGGAATTCAACATCCATGTCTTGAAGATGATTTTTGAACAGGTGCCATTGACCCCATTCCATGACCAATCCAAAATGGAAAGGTGGTACCTGTCGCCCATCAATTCGACCACCATCGGTTGAATCTGGCATCGCTTCCACGAGGTGAGCAACGATTTGATGGCCATGAAAATTAAGGTTGATCGAGCGTTCGGTCCTGCGACCCACAGTGCAACCCATGACGTCAACATAGAACGATTCTGTTGTTTGTAAGTCCTTGACTGGAAACGCCAAGTGAAAGGGCCGCATGTTTACAGACGGTACAACCGAGTTATCGGTCTTATCGATTAAGGAGCCTGCGGAGGGACTCGAACCCCCGGCCTTCGGATTACAAATCCGATGCACTACCAGCTATGCTACACAGGCGATGGTTCGGCCAAAGGCTAAC
>MDSV01065416.1_pt1 | contig 47971 bp, 55 predicted proteins | sample 810851 | NCBI WGS metagenome assembly MDSV01 (sample SAMN05326640, study PRJNA326480) | marine metagenome | isolation source: seawater | place: Atlantic Ocean: North East | collected 2012
AAAATTTAAAACTATGATTGTCGTTAATTCAATTCTAGTCTGTGTAATAATATATTTGATAGTTCAATAGTTATGCAAAAACTCTTAATCATTTTAGGAATAGTCATATTATTAATAGGCCTTCTATATCCTTACATCAAAAAACTTGGACTAGGGCAATTGCCAGGTGATATAATGTTTAAGTCTGGTAACTCAACTTTCTTTTTCCCAATAGTTACTTGTATAATTTTAAGTATAGTCTTAACCATTATTTTTAATTTATTCAAATGAGTGAATTTGTATTAGTCATATTAGTAACAATGGGTTTAGGTAAAGAACCATCATCTTTTGAAATTAGATTGCCTAAAGAAACTTATAAGAAGTGTATGGAGGATTCTAAAACCTATAAGTTTCCATACAAAGAATTGCACAAAGTAATTTCTGTAAAAACTAGATGTGAAAAAGTAATCAGTAATCCAAAACAATTAAATAATGGTAAGTCTATCTAATACAATTTTAAAAGTTTTCTGTTTTCTATACGCTTTTATTAGCTTTAATTTCTTCTTCTAGTTCTTTTGAAAACATTTATGCTTGATGGAATAAATATTTTATATAAATTGTGTTTTGTTTTTTCAGTTCATTTAAGAAAGTTTTTTTTAATATATAAAACTCAATCTTTTCTTTACCTTTAATATCTATTTTGATTAGACTTTGAAAATGACAAAACCTATAAACTTATATTCTAAATTTGATAATTTTGAAGAACATTGGTCTCCAAAAGTTATTGCTGAAAAGAATGACTATCAATTTAAACTTGTAAAAATAAAAGGTGAGTTTGTTAAACATCATCATTCTGAAACAGACGAAGTATTTATAGTAATTGAAGATAAGATGAGTATAGAATTTGAAACTGAGATAAAAGAAATCAAAAGCGGTGAAATTATAGTAGTTCCAAAGGGAGTAACACATAAACCTTTTGCAGAAGAAGAGTGCAAAGTAATGCTTGTAGAACCAAGAGGTATTCTAAACACTGGCGATACTAAAGGAGATTTGACTGCTCCGAATGATCAATGGATTTAAGAGATGTTTAAAGTCTACAAAAAATTTTTACTATTTTTAGCAATTACAGTTTTTCTTTGTATGTCAGCATCTATTGTTTGGAGTGAATCTAAAGTTGATTTTGTAGAAATCAAGTTACTAGATAATTTAGATGATAAAAGAGGTTTTTGTATTGATATAAAAGGATATAAACTTAAAGCGAAAATTAATAAAGGACTTCAAGCGCATACATGTTACTCCTATCAAGGAGAAATTGCTGTCGATCAAGGTTTAGATGCGAATAGATTTAAGTATAAAAAATTATTCTTTCCAAACTTTAATGTTTGTGTCAGTTCCACTTCTTCTAAGAAAACCCTGAGTTTAAATCTTATAAAATGTATTAATGCACAAAAATTTGTAATTGGTGAAGACAATACAATACGCTTAAAAAATAATATCAATTTATGTCTTACAGTTGCAAAAGGAAATTCAAGAAAAGGTGGGGGTGGATTGCCTGCACATTTAATAAGAAATTTGACTATGCAAACATGTAATCACCAAATTTCTATCTATCAAACTTGGGGAATAAGAGGCTTTAAAAAAGGTAAGATTTTTACAAAAAAAATATCAAAATCTTTATAAAGTAAATATCCGAATCAAAAACACCTCTTACCCAAAGCTGATAAAATTTAATTTGAACTTCTTTAGATAAAGACCTATAAAATTGTCAAAATTATTTTAACTTATATTTTTATTAAACAAAGATGTTATTTTAAACTAGAATATTTAAGAATCATTCATATTAATTTAATTAGAGTTATTTATTATGACCATTGTAAGAATATACGTAAGAACTTTTCAAATTGATGAGCATGCTGATTTATTTCTTTTATTTTGCCAAAAACTTAAAAATGAATGTTTGAGTAATAATTTAAAAATAAATCTTACAGTTCTTCAAAATGAAACTAATAAAAACCAAGTCACAAGTATTTGGAAATACGATAATGAACAACATATGAAGACTGTAAGATCATATATATCTAAACATGTTAAAATGCCTAATTCATTGTCTCCTAAAGAAATTTTTTACACTGGTAAAGTTATAATTGAATCATCAGAATAAAATTTAATAACTTTTCTTTTTCAATAATCTAAATTATTTCATACCTATTATTATATAAACAAACTTATATAACAATTCAGAATACTATATTAATAAATAAGGAACCCAGAGGGTCTATACTAATAAAGTTAATTTTATCATTGATAAATCAAAAAATTTTAAAAAAATTGCACATAGAAATTTTTAAATTAAGTATTACATAAATAATATGAGAAAAGAATTAAAGTTATTCATCATAATAGTTACATTTTATATATTATTAAAAGGGTTCATCTTTTTTTATATCAATCCTTCATTATATTTGAATCCATAAATTAAAATTAAATATTTATTTTTAATACAGTTGAAAATAATTAAATAATTAACAAATTAATATGTAAGATCGAATTGAATATTCAAAAATAAAATATTGATTAAGTATTTTAAAATAATATTGTTTCATTTCGACAATTTGTAAATAAGATTAAGGATAAATATATGTTTGGATTAGGTTTAATTAAAGGAACAATTATTGGTATGACAATTGGTTTAATTTCAGGATTAGTAATTAAAGAAATATGCAAAAAAAATAAAAAATCCAATAAAAAAAAACAACCACCTTCTGATGTTGAAGTATAATTTTAACATAAAAAAGTAAATAAAAATTACTACTTGTTAAATTTATAGAAATAATTTTATGATATTTTATCTATCGCTTTTAATAATTCTATTTTTAGGACCTGTCATTTGGTTAAATTATGTTTTCAAGAAAAATGACAAAATATTAATTAATATGCCTTTTAATGGATTTGAATTTGGAAATAATATTCTGAGTGAGCTAGGACTTAATAATGTTAAAATAGAGAAATCATTAATAGGGGATCACTACGATCTTTTAGAAAAAAAAGTCAAGGTTACTGAAGCAAGATTATCTAAAAAAAGTCTTACTGCTATTTCTGTAATATGTCATGAAATAGGTCATGCTATTCAACATAATGAAAAATATAAACCTTTAGAACAAAGGACAAAGTTAGTTAAAAGTACAGCATGGATAAGTCAACTTGGAAGTGGCTTATTGCTGATGGGGTTACCTACTATTTTTGCTACCGGATCATTTTCGTTGATTAAAGTATGCCTAACTTTAGTTCTTATATCATTAGGAATTGGTATTATAGTTCATTTAATTACTTTAGAGGTAGAATTAGATGCTAGTTTTAAAAGAGCATTACCTATTATTAAAGAAAAAGTTCCTAAAGAATACCATGATGCCTGTTATTCTGTATTAAAAGCAGCGGCATTAACTTATGTAATTGGTGTGATTAGAAATTTTGTTTCTCTTCGATTTATATGGTTAATCTTATCAAGACTAAGATAAAAAATTATCATAATAATTTTTATAATTTGTAAAATTTTAATTTGTTTAAAAAATCTAATTAATTTGAACTTTTTTAAAAATGATAGAATAATATTTTATGAATTTAGAAAGTGCCGTTCAGATAGCATTAAGTAGATATTTAAGAATAAAAAATAGAGGAGAGAAAGCATTTTTCTTCATAAATTTGGTTTAAAAATACTTATTCAAGAAGAAGAAAATCTAAAATGTTAGTTTTTATAATTAATCTTATTATTTTCTCTCACTTTTTAATTGTATTATTTATAACCTCTCTAATTTTTTTAATACCTATTGGTTATAGATTTAATTGGGAAATCTTCAAAAATAAAATATTAAGATTACTGCATCTTCTATTAATGACATGCGTTACTTTAGAGGCAATATTAGGAATAACTTGTCCTTTAACATCTTTTGAAAGTTATTTAAGTGGTACACTAGAAGAAAAAACTTTCATTTCTTATTGGCTTGGGAAAATTATTTATTGGAACTTTCCTTCTTTATTTTTTGGTATTCTTTATTCTTTATGTTTAGCTTGGATCATCATAATGTGGAAAATCTATCCTCCAAAAAATAATAAGGTTCTAAAAAAATTTTAATGAAAACGTTTTTTTGAATCTTTTCGCAATATTTGATATATTAATAAGTGGAATTATATTATGAAGCTGATAATAAATAAATTTAACAAAAAACTTATTTAAAATGATGTTAAAAAACCTTTTAGAAAAAAGACTTATTTTGTCAATATTATTTGTTCTAGTTTTTATCAAGCCAAGTATAGCAAATGAATTAAAAGATTTATTTGGTATAAAAATATATGAAAATACCCAAAAATACTTCACTAATAGTTTTATAAAATCTAACAAATATAAAAACAAAGAAACGTTTAAAGGTTTTTATGATATTGAAGTAACTTCAAAAATAACCGAAAAAAATCCTTTTTTGTCTAAATATTGGATAATTGTTGATGAATCTAATGTGATACAGCAAATTTCTGCTGAAGAAACAATCTTAGATTTGCAGAAATGTAAAGATTTTAAAGAACAATTAATAAGTATTTTTAATACTAAATATAGTTTAAAATTCATAAAAAAAGATTTTACTCATAAACACTTTTACTCACATTTTCATTTTACAAAAATAGACAATAATAAAGTTCTTTATATAAAATGTGTAAACAACTTCATTAAAAAAAATATTAATCTTTTAATATCTTTAGAATCCAGACAATATTTAAATAGAAAAAAAGAATATTACGAAGCTGGGTTTTAATATATTTTTAACTAAATAAAACAAATTTTCTGTCGTATTTTTTAATATAGGTGAATTTATGTTTAAATTTTTGTTGATAATTTCTATTTTAACTCTGTTATCTGGATGTTTTCATACGAACAATCAAGCAAACTTATCCCCTTTAAACAAAAATATTGGTTCTAAGGTTACTGTTAAACCAAAGGTAATTGTTGAAAGTGCTTATGAAGGTTTCTATATAAATGAAAAATTACAATCCGAATTAAACAAAATAGAATTTGCATCATCTAGATATTTAAAAGGAAATAAGGATTGTTTGACACTTTTAAGAATAAATATATCAGGAAGTATAGATTATCATCAATTAATTCAAACTTTAAGAAAGAGAACATATGATATTGGTGGTAATGCTATCGGTGTTTATGATTATCAAGAAAGTAGAAGAGTATTAGTTAACCAACATGGGTATGAAGTAAAAAAAGATGAAAAAACTAATTATTTCTTTAAACCAACTGAGTTTAAATATGTTTTAGTTAAAGATAATCAAAAACTCGCCAAAATAACTGCAGATATATTTAAATGCAAACAAGAAGTTAGCTAATAGGATATGTCCTTATAATATGCATCGCAACAGCAGTTCCACTTACAGCTGATCCAATCATAATAGCTCTATCACCCCATTGCATACCTACATAGATCCAGCCAACTGAGCTAACTAAATATGCCACTTGTCCATATAAAACATATGAAGCACTAATTAAAAACACTCCAGAAACTGCTAATATCATTGAAACCCACTTAATATACCAATCTTTTGTTCCCGTAGGTGTAGTCGGTTTTACCTCATCATATTCTGCTTGTAACTCTTGCAATTCTTGTTTTAAACGCTTTTTTTCATTAGATAATTCTCTTTGCAAACGGCCTGCCTTTGTCATGGTATTAGATGAAATATCTTCAACATTCTCATCACGAACTAAATCAACAGTATTTTCTGCCATAATAGAAACTCCTTAAAATTATTATTTATGAAAGTTTAATTTCTTCTTTAAAATCAAAATAATCCTATTTCTATAATAAATAAAAATATAAAAGCAAGAATTAATTATTTAAAAATTAAATTAAAGTAATATACTTAGTTTTAGAGGTGTATAATGCAATGGGGTCCAGGAAAATTATTATATATTCATATAGCTGATAAAGCTTCAGAGAAAATGAAAGGCTTGTTTGAAGCCGAATTAATAGCTGATAAGGGTATAGTAGGCGATAGATATTTTAACGGAACAGGAAAATACTCTGATATTCCAGATATTAGAGATGTAACGATCATTGAAAAAGAAGTCTTAGATGCGTTGAAAAAAAATCAACCCCCCATACAAGAGAAAAGTATAGTTTTAAAACCCCATGAACACAGAAGAAATTTAACATCAGAAGGTGTGCCGTTGAACTATTTAGTAAAAAAAAGATTTAAGATTGGTGAGGTCATCTTAGAAGGTGGTAGGTTAAATTTTCCATGTAAATATTTAGCTGATATACTAAAAAAACCTCTTGTACTCCCCTTATATAATAGATCAGGCCTTAATTGCAAAATTATAAAAGGTGGTACAATTAAAATTAATGATCAGATAGAACCTGTTTAAACTTTAAAAAAAGTAATTCAAAATAAAACCAAATGTACCAAGTGCTAAAACACTTAGCCACTGAGGAAACTTGAAAAAAAAAACTGTCACTACTCCCAGTAAAATTAAAAAATAATCAATTTTAACATTTAAAGTTGTTACTAAGATTGGATCATAAAAAGCGGCAACTAGAAGGCCCACAACACATGCATTTACCCCTATTAGACAACTTTGTATATTACTTTTACTTCTCAAAAAACTCCAATAAGGCATCACTCCTAAAACCATCAAAAAAGATGGTAAAAAAATCATTATTAAACATAATATGCCACAGATTAGTTTTCCAAATTCAATATCTAAGGAAGAACCTAAAAAAGCTGAAAAAGTAAATAGTGGGCCTGGAATAGCCTGGGCTAACCCATAACCGAAAATAAAAGTTTCTTCATCTATTAATTGGAAATTCAAAATTTCATTTTTTAATAGTGGCAATACCACATGACCACCGCCAAAAACTAAAGAACCTGTTCTAAAAAATTTGTCGGAAATTTGAATTAATCTTATATCATAAAAATTGGAAATTATTGGAAGGCTAATAAACATTATAAAAAAAATAATTATAAAAATAATAGGTTTATATTTAATTTTTGTTTTTTCTAATTTTACAATTTGATGATCCTTAAAAAAAAATAATCCTAGAAGAGCGGATGTAAATAACAAAAGAAATTGATAAGAATATAGATCAAAAAATATTAAAATTAATGATGTAAATGATGCAATTAATATTTTTTTATAGTCATTTAAATATTGCTTGCTCATACCTACGATTGCTTGAAAAACAATAATTACTACAACTGCCTTAATACCTTGAAGAAATCCAGAGCTTATATATTCATTAAAATAAAAATAACCAAAAGCGAACATTATCATGATTATCGCTGACGGAAGAGTAAACCCCAACCAGGCTAAGAATGAACCAAAAGTACCTTTTTTTAAATATCCAATACACATGCCAACTTGACTTGACGATGGACCAGGTAAGAAATTTGAGAAAGACACAATATCTATGAAAGTTTTTTCATCAAACCATTTTTTTTTTATTACAAAATTTTCTCTAAAATATGCTATGTGAGCTATTGGACCACCAAACGATGTAAGACCTAATAAAAGAAACTCATAAAAAATTAAAAAATTATTTATTTCTTTTTTTGTATATTTTTTCTTTTTATTTTCTTTCATTGTATTAATATTTAATTTTAATAGTATGGGTATTTTATGAAAAAATCTAAATTTTATGTTTTAATTACTATCTTTTTTGTTTCCTGCTCAACAATTAGTTTTGCTCATGATGGAGCAACAGGAATAATAAAAGAAAGAATGGATAAATTCAAAGCTAGTAAATCCATAATGCGTGAAATCAATAAAAGTTTTGCAAACAAAGATTTTCAAAAAATTAAAAATGGTGCTTCAAGTTTAGAAAAATGGGGATTAGAAATGAAAAATTTTTTTCCTGAAGGTAGTAACACTTTTCCATCCGAAGCAAATGAAAATATTTGGTTAGAACCAGAAATATTTAAAGTAGCAATTGAAAACTTCACAAAAGCTAGTGGAGAACTAATTAAAATTACAGATGAAAAAGATCTAGTCAAAACTATTGCGGCTTTCAGGAATTTAGCAAGTACTTGCAAAGCATGTCACAAAAAATTTCGTAATTAATTTTATTCAATTGGAGGTGTTCAATGAAAGGAATAGTTTTTTTAGGCAATAAAAAGCTAGAACTTCAAGATTTTGAAGACCCTCATCCAAGTCCAGATGAAGTAATAATTGAAATAAAAGCATCTGGAATGTGTGGGAGTGATCTAAAGTTTTATAGAGCAAATGCTGGACCATCCTCTCTTGGACTTGGTGGTTCTGATAAAAAAGTTATAGCTGGTCATGAGCCATGCGGAGTAATCGTAGAACTGGGAAAAAATATTTCAAAAGATATAATTCCTATAGATACCCGTGTAATGCAACATCATTACAGAGGATGTGGAAATTGCTGTCATTGTTCTACTGGTTGGCAGCAACTTTGTGTTGAAGGAGTAGCTGAAGTATATGGTGTCACTGGTAATGGTGCACATGCAAAATATATGAAGTGTCCAGCTAGCACATTAGTAAAATTAAGGGATGATATTTCTTTTAAGTCTGGAGCTGCAATTTCTTGTGGTACTGGAACGGCATGGGGCGCATTAGAAAGACTTTTACTTAGAGCAGATCAAACTATTGCTATCTTTGGAATGGGCCCTGTAGGTTTGTCAGCTGTAATGTTAGCCTCAAAAATGGGAGCAACTATAATAGCAATTGATATAAATGCAAAAAGACTAAATAGAGCAAAAGCTTTTGGTGCTAATTTTTTAATAAATCCTAATAAAGAAAAAGATGTCATAACTCATATAAAGGATTTAACAAAGGGATTAGGAGCTAACTGCTCTTTGGATGCTTCTTCTTCACCATTAGCTAGATCACAATCTATAAAATCTCTTCGGACATGGGGAAAAGCCTGTTTTGTCGGAGAAGGTGGTGAAGTAAATATAGATGTAAGTAATGACTTACTTAGAAAACAAATAACACTTATTGGAAGTTGGACATTTTCTAAACATGGACAAGCTGAATGTGCTGACTTTGTAGCAGAAAAAAAATTAAACATAGAAGATCTTTTTACACATAAATGGTCACTAAATCAGGCGGAAGAAGCCTACAAATTATTTGATCTTCAATCAGATGGAAAAGGTATAATTATACCCTAATATTGAGAAATTTTTTTCCATGGACCAAAATGCAAAGAAGATGCAATAAAAACACCATAAACCATTATAGAAAATGCAAAAACTAATAGAGTGTTTTGATAGGTGAAGGCTTCATAATATTTTAATAATAAACATAGAATTATGATTGTAATTAATCTTAAAAGGGTCCCTAGAACTGGCCATAAAAGAGTGTTAAATGCTTGGCAAACAAAGTATAAGCCAAGTCCTAAAGCAAAAAATGGATAGCAAATACCAACTATTTTCAAATACTGTCTGGTAATTGAAATTACTTTTTCATTATTACTAAAAAGTTCTGCCCACAGATTTGGATATAGAAAAAAGAACGTTCCAATTATACCTACTAATATAACTGTTACCATGGTACCTTTCCATGCATACTGTAAAGATTCTTTAAAGTTTCCAGCTCCATAATTAGTTCCAACTAAAGCAATTAAAGCCCCTCCTATACCAAATATAATTGGAATAAGAAGTAATTCCAACCGCAGAGCAATTCCATAACCAGCAGTCCAATCCTTTCCGAAAAAACCTACAATAGATAGAGATAATAGAGAAATACTAATAGTTAAAATTGATTGACAACCTGCTAAAGACCCTGATTTCAATAATGTAAAAAATCCTTCAAATTTTAAAATCTCAGAAAATCTTAATATTAAAGGATGTTTAAAAAATATATAAAAAATTATTATGGAAATTATACCAAAGAAAAATCCACCTAAAAAAGAAATAGCACTCCATTGAACTGGATAAAAAAATAAATTTAAAAATTTTAATGAAACACCTTGAGTCAATCTTATAGATTCTTGATCTATTTCAAAATTAAAACTAGCCAAAAGTACATGGAAGATAAAAACTATCAACCAACTCATAGCTACAATTTTAGTATTACCTATACCACGTGTAATAGCCATCAAAACATTAAAAACCCATATTAAAATCATACCTCTTAACAAAATATTCCCATATTCAATCGCAAAACTATAACTACTATAATCTAAATAACTTTGTTCTTCATAAGATGGGAGAAAAAGAATATATAACACCAACATTATTGATGATCCAGCTAGAGCAATAATTAATGCAGACCTAAAAATACATGTGCTTTTATAAAAGTTTTGTTCACCCATGCTTCTAGCAACAGCTCCACTAATAGCTCCACCAAACGCACCACTAGATAACATGCTAGCCAACATATAGATTGGGAAAATAAAAGCTACACCTGAAAGAGCATCTTTTCCGATCATTCCTAAGTACCATAGGTCAAAGATAACTATTATTGACGCAAGAAATGTAGAAAATAAATTAGGAATTGCTAATTTCGAAAAATTATGAAAAAAGTTGCCTTCAATTATAGTTTTTGGAAAAGTGTTTTCTTTCAATTAACTAGTAGCCGTTTGAGAAACTTTCTTATTAACTTCTATTAATTTAATTAATTTTCCAGGAGTATTGGAAGTAAAAATTCCATTGTCATAAGTAACTTTACCGCTAACAATGGTAGCAACATAACCTTCTGTTTTTTGCATGAGCCTCCTGCCATCTGCCGGCAAGTCTTTTACCATAAATGGGTCTGAAGATTTCAATTTACTTAAATTAATAATATTAATGTCAGCTTTAAGACCTTCCTTAATTAATCCTCTATCATCTAATCCGGCTGCATGTGCAGTATCTGATGTTAAACGTCTTATACTTTCTTCAACACTAAATAACTTTTTTTCATTCGTCCAATAAGATAACAACCAAGTTGGATAACCAGCATCTAAAATAAAACCAACATGTGCACCCCCGTCGCCAAGGCCCATTATTGCATTTTTATCTTTCAACATTTCGTAACAGACATCAAAAGTATTATTAGTGTAATTAACTAATGGAGCATAAATAAAATTTTTACCATTATTTTCTAATAATATTTCGTAAGCCAATTCTTCTGATGTCTTATTTTCTTGACCGGCCATGGACTCAATACTTTTTTCTTTTCTCGGGTTATATTCTGGAGGCGATCCAAATCTATACATTTGACCAAAACTAATTCTATGTATTAATGGAAATACACTATGTTTTAGACGATTCTCAGATAATATTTTTTCTTTAATATCATCTTTTTTCATTTCAATAACTCTTTTATTTACTGGTAAATGAGCTATCGATTTGTATGTCATCGTTCCAGAAAAAGGGTTTTGGCTTCCTTCTAAACCAAATAATAATCCTATTGGTCGAGGGGGAACAACTGGTCTAATTGAGAGACCCTCTTCTTTTGCTTCCAAAGACATTTTCATTAAATCCTTCCAAAAATTTGGTCGGTCATGTCTTTGTGTACACGTAAAAACAATTGGTCTTCCAGAAGCTTTTGCAATTTTTTTTAATACTTCAAACTCAGTCTCTGGATCTGGTTCATTCCAGTCAGACACTATTTCCATAAAACCCACGCCTGCATCCGCCATTCCAAGAGCAATTTCTTTTAACTCATCTTCATGAGCTCTTAAAGTAGGGGTATACTCACCTTTTAAACTTTTATGGCTAATTGTTCTGGAAGTAGAAAATCCAAAAGCTCCTGCTAACATTGCTTGCTTAGTTATATCTCTCATTTTTATCATATCTTCTATCGAAGCTTTTTCATGATTAATAGCTCTGTCACCCATAACATAAACTCTTAAAGCTGCATGGGGTAACAAAGCACAAATATCAATATCTCTATCTTTTTTATTTAAAGCTGATAGGTATTCATCAAATGTTTCCCATTCCCATTTTAAACCCTCGTGCATTACAGGCGCTGGTATATCTTCTACACCTTCCATTAATTCTACCAATTTTAATCTATCTTTTTCTTTACAAGGAGCAAAACCAACACCACAATTACCCATTACTGCTGTTGTCACACCATGTAAAGATGATGGTGTAAGCTGATTATCCCAAACAGCTTGACCATCATAATGAGTATGAATATCAACAAATCCTGGAGCTACTACTAATCCTGATGCATCTATATTTTCTTTTCCTAACTCATTTATAGACCCTATTTTTTTAATATATCCGTCTTTTATACCTATATCAGCCTGAAACTTTTTTTCGCCTGATCCATCTACAATTGAACCATTCCTTATTACTAAATCATAAAATTCTATATTTTTTGAAATACCATCCATAATAAAGTCCTCCGTATTACAAATTAAAGAAATTTACTTCAAATAAGTCAACAAAATTATAATATTTAACTAACTATTTTATTTTTAAAAAACTGTTTAATTTGTTTTTTTTCGTATCCAATTTCATTCAAAATTTTTTTAGTGTCTTGACCTAATTTAGGTGCTTCTCTTCTTATCTTACCTTTTGATTTACTTAATCGAGGAAAAACTTCATGCATTGGTATTTCACCATCATTTTTAGTTTTTAAATTTACAAGTATCTCTCGATCTTTTACATAAGGATGGTTTACTAATTCTGAAATATCTAATACTGGCCCAATTGTAACTCCATTTTGATTAAAAACTTTTAACAATTTGTCCCTTTTATATCTTTTCATGTATTGAGAAATAATTTTATCCAAACTTTCTTGATTCTTAATTCTATCCTCGTTAGAAATATATAATTTATTTGTTATCAAATCTTTTCTATTTATAAGTAATGCTAATTTCTCCCACATTGATTGCATGGATGCCGATAAAGAAACATATTTTTCATCTTTTGTTTTATAAATATTTCTTGGTGCAGAAACTGGGCTTTTATTCCCCATCTTTTCAGGTATCTGGCCGGATAATTTGTAATAAGCAGCCCAAGGACCTATAATAGAAAATAGAGGTTCAAACAAAGATAGATCTATTACTTGACCTTTAACTTTTTTGTTCAGTCTTGCAATAATACTAAGAAGAATAGAAGAAAATCCTGTAAGTCCTGATATCATGTCAGCTAAAGCCGTAGGGGGTAATATTGGAATTTGATCTTTTTCACCAGTCATTGATGCAAAACCACTCATCCCTTCTACAATAGATCCAAAACCTGGCTGATTTTTAAATAATCCACTTTGTCCCCACCCCGATATTCTCAATATAATTAAATTTTTATTAATTTTATGCAAATTTTTGGGACTCATTCCCCATTTTTCAAGTGTTCCTGGAACAAAGTTTTCTATGAAAACATCTGCTGAATTAATTAGATTTTTTAAAATATTCATACCTTCATTATTTTTAAAATCTAATGCTATACTTCTTTTATTTCTTGAATAAACATGCCACCAGTGAGATATATTTTTCACCTTCCAACTTCTTAAGTCATCTCCTTTTCCAGGTTTTTCAACCTTAATAACATCTGCACCATAATCAGCAAGCATATGTGAAACCATATTGCCGGCAGCAAGCCTTGACAAATCTAAAACTTTAATCCCTTTTAATGGTAAACTCATCAAAATTCCATGGTATTATTTTCTTACATCTTCATTCATATCTTTTTTTAATTTTCTAAGAGACTTTAACAAATTATTTCTTTTTTCTGCCCTTAGTATTAAATCTTCTTCAGACAAAAATTCTCTTCTTTCCTTTTCTAATCTTTTTGCATTTTTTTCAGACCAGTCAGGCAAACTTTTCTGACCTCTTGCCATTTCATTAAAAATTGGACCATATCTTTTTATATAATCTTTGATACCCCCAGGTGCATTCAAATCTATAGTTTCAAAAGGACCCATAAAAGCCCACCTCAATCCTAAACCATCACGAACTGTTGAATCAATATGATCAGCGGACGCGTAACCTTCACTATAAAGTTTTATTGCCTCATTTAATAATGCGCCTTGGAGCCTATTTAAAATAAAACCATCAATTTCTTTCTTAACGTGAACTATTGAAAATCCTATAGACTCAAAAATAATTTTCGTTTTATTAATTGTCTTTTCTGATGTTTTTTCACTTGGTGATATTTCTACACAAGGAATTAAATGTGGTGGGTTTGCTGGGTGAGAGATAATACATCTATCTTTACCTTTTAAATTTTGAGTGATTAATGATATTGGCATTGCTGAAGAAGAAGAAGACAATATCACTTCCTTAGGGGATAGATTATCTAAAGTTGCAAATAATTCTTGCTTTAAGGCTACTATTTCTGGAGAACATTCTTGAATAAAATCACAAGTTTTACATAAATTTTGTAGATCAATATTGGAATTAATTTTTTTTATTGAATTCTTAACATTAATTTCTTCATCAATATATTTTAATTCGTTTAAAAATAATTCTACTCTTTGATTAAAATTATCAAACGCTACTTGATTTTTATCGTAAACAAAAACTTCATAACCTTTAGATGCAAATATTGCACTCCAACTTGACCCAATTAGACCTGCTCCAATAATTCCAATTTTATTCATAATAATCTCCTCCAACAAAAATAATTTTTCACTGAGGATTATCCAATTTTTTATCTAGATAATCAAAACAAGCCTTTCCAAATTCCTCAAATAATTTTTTGTTCAGATAGTTCTCCTCTTTATAAGGTTCAAACTCAGCATGCCACTGAACAGCTACAGCAAATGATGGGTGATTTTCTATACTTATTGCTTCTATGAGATTATCATCAGAATAGGCTTCTATTTTTAAATTCTTTCCTAGCTTTTTAATACCTTGGCCATGAAGTGAATTCACTTTGAAACTATCAGTATTTGTTAATCTTTTAAAATAACTATCATTGTCTGTATAAAAAACATCATGTCGAATGGTGAAAATATCTTTAATTGTAACATCTTCTCCTCTAGGCATTCTATGATCACTCATTCCATCAACTTGATGAACACGATAAAAAATTGTTCCTCCCTGAGCGACATTTATTTCTTGTATACCTCTACAAATACCAAAAATAGGTACTCCTAGTTCTATACATTTAGGAATTATTTCAAGAACAATAGCATCTCTACCTGGATCTATTGGTTCATCAGGAGGAAATTCTTTGCCATTATAATGATGAGGCTCAATATTAGCTCTGCCACCTGTGAGTAAAATTCCATCCAACTGACTTATTAAAATATTTATGTCTTCTTTTGTTAAAAAAGAAGGTATAAGAATAGGGATAACATCTGAGAACTTCATTGCTGATTCTACATACCTTTGGCCTGTTGAGTGTGAAATTTGTCTTCCATTAAAATTTATCAACTCATTTGTAGATATTCCTATCAATGGTTTTTTGTTCATAAAAATTAACCTTCTTTTTTACATTTCAATTTATCTGCTAATTCATGGAAATTATCTACTATAAAATCCCAGTCTTGTGAAGGTTTTAGATCGGAACTCTGATTAAACCCATATTCAGTTGGCCTTGGAATAAAGGCTGTTTTCATTCCTTCTTTTTTTGCTGCTTTTAAATCGTCATTATGAGCTGCAACCATCAGACATTCTTCAGTTTTTAAATCTAACCTTTCACACGCTTTTTTATATGCTTTAGGATCTGGCTTATAATAACCAACTACTTCTGCGCCTAAAATGACATCCCAATACAATTCAGAAAACTTGGACATATTTAAGATTAATGAAACATTACCATTAGATTGTGCCCCAATAATAAATTTACTTTTAAACCTTAATAATCCTGATTTACTGTCAGGCCATGCGGGAAGCCTGTGCCAAGACTTTACTAGCCATGACTTATCAACTTTGCTTATAATATCTAAGCCGAAATCCTTAGAAATTTTTTCTAAATTTTCTTCATGCAAAACATCTAGCTTAACAAATTTTCTTTTGCCAGATCTAACTTTTTCCATAGATGGTTGATACTCGTACCTCCATCGATCTGCAAATTGTTCTGGATGAAAACGTATATCATACTTTTTCGCAATCAATTTTGCATCTCTAATAATGCCTGATCTCCAGTCAACCACAGTTCCAAAAACATCAAATAAAAGAGCTTTTATCATTGTGCAAAAAAGATTAATTTACTTAAATTACTTATCATGTTAACTATAATTTATCGATTTGATTCTAATTACAATTATACATAATGATTAACAAATTTACTAATTCAATTAAAAAATTACCTACACCAGTTGTAGCAGTAATATTGATGGTTATTTCTGGTATGTGCGCATCAACTATGCATTGCTTCATTAGGATAGCGACTCTAGAAGACCATCCTTTTCAGGTAGCCTTTTGTCGAACAGTCTTTGTGTTAATAATTTTTTTACCTATTGTCTTCAAAGAAGGCATAACTTCTTTAAATGTTGTAGATAAAAAACTTCAATTCTATAGAGCAATAGTTGGTAGCGGTGCAATGTGTTGTATGTTTTTTGGAATTTCTATAACTGAACTAGCAAAAGCAACGGCACTATTATTTACTGTACCTATTTTTTCAACAATTCTTGCTATCATATTTTTTAAAGAATTTGTTGGCTTAAGGAGGTGGATAGCTATGATTATTGGAATGTTTGGCGCAATGATTGTTATAAGGCCAGACATAGGCCTAGGGCTAGGACCATTAGTTATTTTATGTGGTTCTATAATATGGTCTGCATCTCTTTTGATGGCAAAAAAATTAACCACTACTGAAACTAATACGAGTATGACATTCTGGCAAGCAGCTGGATTAATACCAGCTACTTTAATTCTTTCTATACCCTTTTTAAAATTACCTAATTTAGAACAAGTTATTATATGTTTTTTTATTGCATTAACAGGAACGCTAACTCACTTTTGTTTGAATGCAGCCTTAGCAAGAGCTGAAATTTCGTCTTTACTACCACTTGATTATTTAAGATTAATTTGGTCAGTATCACTTGGTTTTGTTTTTTTTAGCGAAGTACCTCTAAACACAATTTGGCTTGGTTCGGCATTAATAATTGTTGCAACTACCTACATTGCATATCGACAAGTTAAAAAATCTAAACTTACCTCTAAAGAAATAAATAGTAATATTTGATTTTATCTTCCACCAGAAATTTTTACTATTGTTCCGCATACATAACTAGATTTTGGACTTAGCAACCATAATACTGCATCTGCAACCTCCTTTGCTAAACCTACCCTTGATAAAGGTACACTAGGTAACAATTTTTCAACTCTTTTTGAATCGCCAGCTTTTGCATGAATTTCTGTATCAATCAATCCTGGCGAAACAGCATTAACTCTAATACCATATTGTCCTAATTCTTTAGCCATACCATAGGTTAGAGAATGAATGGCACCTTTAGACATAGCATAATGTATTAACTCACCTGCTCCACCAATATCTGCTGCAATGGATGTCATATTAACAATATTACCATTTTTTTGTTTAATCATTATTTTTGCAGAATTTTGCGCGACATAATAAGCGCCCATGACATTAGTTTTTATCAATAATTCAAGATCATTTGGATTTAAATCTTGTATTTTAGACACTGGGCCAGTTATACCTGCATTGTTAAAAACGCCATCTAAAGAACCCGCAGCATCTAAAAAAGTACTAAACATTTTTTCAACTGACTTATAATATCCGACATCGCACTGGATCTTTATTGCATTAGCTCCTAGCTCTTTAATTTCTTTTATGGTTTCATCAGCTGCATTTTCATTCTGATTATAATTAACTCCTATAAACATTCCTTTTTTTGCAGCCTCTATTGCGGTAGCTTTTCCTATACCTTGACTCGCTCCAGTAATTAAAAGATTTTTCATTATCTTTTCCTTTTTATTTTTTTATTTCTTTAAATTTATTTTTAAAAACTTCTAAAACACTTGTATTAACTGGTCTTTCTGGCTCGCCTCCACTCATTATATTTAAAAGTTGTTTAGCTACAAATTCTGACATTTTATTTCTACTATCTTTTGTTACACCTGCAATATGAGGTGTTGCTATAACATTTTTATGCTTCAATAAATGATTTGAAGCATCAGGAGGCTCTTTGTCCCAAACATCTAAACCTGCGCCTGCTAAATGACCTTTATTAATCACTACATTTAGATCTTCTTCATTATGTATTGAGCCTCGGGATGTAGTGACAAAATAACTACCTTTTTTCATTTTTAAAAAAAAATCCAAATTAATCATATTTTTTGTTTCTTTATTTAAAGGTATGTGAATAGTTACTATATCACTTTCGCGTAAAAGTTCATCTAATGTTGATTTAATAACTCCTATCTGAGTAAATCTTTCACAACTTACATAAGGGTCATAAGACAAAATTTTACAATTGAAAGCTTTTATACAAATTTCTGCTACTCTACCTCCTGTATTTCCGAGTCCTATTACACCTACAGTCTTATTCAAAAGATTTAATCCTAAAAACTCTGTTCTTTCTCCATCCCAACCTTTTCTAAGAGCTATGTCTGATTCATTTATTCTTTTAACTAAATTAAGCATCATACCTACTGCATGCTCTGCTACAGCTTCAGCATTACCTCCTGTTTGATTAACAACCAAAATTCCTTTTTCAGTGCATGCTTCAACATCTATTGTATCAAAACCTGCTCCACCTGATGAAACTAACAATAAATTTGGTGTTTTAGATAAAAACTCTTTGTCTACTTGAAATATTTTTGGAACTTCATCTCTTGCTGCACTAACCTGATAAGCATGTGCATTTTTTAATTCAGAAAAAGATAATGCGTGATCACCATCACTTTTAATTTTAACAACTTCAATTGAAGATTGGTTTTCTAAGATGTCTATACCAATTTGAGCAGGCAATGTATCTAGATAGACAATTTTAGGCATTTTATCCTTTAATTATTTTTAATATCTTTTGATATTTAAAAGTTATTTTAAACTTTTTTATTGTTTATGCAAATATAGAACTTATTATATTACTTTTAATTGAGGTATTAATGACAATAAAAAGAGTAACTATTCCTGATATTCTACAACCTGTAAGCCACTACTGTCATGCTGTAGAAGCTCAAGGAATTATTTGGATATCTGGATTGGTTGGCATGAAACAGGATGGTACAATACCAGAAAGTACAGTTGAACAATTTAATATTGCAATGGAAGATTTTAATACATGTTTAATTGCAGCAGGAGGAAAGTTTTCTCATGTAACAAAAGTAAGAATTTTTCTTACTAACATTAATGATAGAAGCTTAATTAACCCTAAAAGAATAGAATATTTTGGTGAGCATAAACCAGCATCAACTCTTGTCGAAGTGAGTGGTTTAGTTGATCCAAGAATGAAGGTTGAAATTGAGGCAGAAGCTATAGTGTGTTAATTTAAAATAGATATTTATGGAATTAATCAAATTAAATGCTTTTCAGGTTTTAGAACTAATAATAAAAAATGAAATTACTTCACTAGAATATGTTGAACAACTTCTAAATCATATTGAAAAAAGAGAGCCTTATGTAGGAGCTTGGACATACTTAGATAAAGATCTAATTATTAGATCAGCTATAAAAGCTGACAAAGAAAGAAAGATTGGGAGTAAAGATAGTTTTTTAGGTTTGCCAATTGGAATTAAAGATATTATTGATACTTTTGATATGCCTACAGAAAACGGTTCCAAAATTTGTATTGGAAGAAAACCGTCTCAAGATGCTAAATTAGTTAAATTATTGAGAAATGCAGGCTTTATTATTTTTGGGAAAACCGTTACAACTGAGTTTGCTCTATCTGCCCCTGGTAAAACTAAAAATCCCAACGACCTAAATTGTACACCTGGCGGATCTTCATCTGGATCAGCAGCAGCAGTAAGTGATCACATGATACCGCTATCTATTGGATCACAAACTGGTGGATCTGTTTTGAGACCAGCATCTTTTAATGGAATTATTGGCTTTAAACCTACATTTGGTACAATTTCAAGAACCGGCATGTCCCCAGTTTCCTATAGATTAGATCATCCCGGTATTTATGCAAGGTGTATTGAAGACATAGAATTAGTCTCTTCAATTATCCTTTCATATGACGAAAATGACTATGACATGATTAAAGGTTATTCTTTTCATAAACAAAGTGATTCTAATTTAAAAGATATGAAATTTGCTTTTATAAAAGGGCCTGCTTGGAAATATGGCGATAATGATATGAAAAATGGATTTGAAAACCTTATTAAGAGTATCAATCTAAAGATAGATGAAATACAGCTTCCTAAAATTTTTGAAAAAGCTATAAATTCTCATATAACTATTATGAATGGAGGTATTCTATCTTCGTTAAAAAAACATTATAAATCTAATAAATCTAAATTACATCCATATACTATTGAAAGAATTGAAAATGGAGTTTCATTAAAAGCAAGTGATTATATTGACTCACTTCAAAATGCTAAACAAATGAGTTTAGAACTAAAGAATTTATTTAAAAAATATGATGCATTTATTACTCCTGCTGCACCTGGTCAAGCGCCTCGTGACCTTAAGACAACTGGAAATGCTGTATTTAATGGGTATTGGACAATGTTAGGAGTCCCTGCAATCAGTTTGCCACTTTTAAAAGGAAAAGATAATTTACCAATTGGAGTACAAGTTTTAGCTCCATGGCGAGAAGACAACAAACTTTTATCAATTTCTAAATCTTTACTAAAAGTATAAAAAAGTCTGTTAAGAAAGTATCTTAACAGACTTTATTTTTATAAAATAGATTTGCTTATAATATTATAGCATACCCATTTTTTTCATATAGTTTAGTTGAGAGTTTAGAGCTTCACGTGCAAGGGGCGTTTTCTTTGCATAGGCTTCCCATGCTCCAACTGCAATCTTACGAAACTTATCACGCTCTTCTTGAGCCCAATCAACAACTGTAATATCTCCACCAGCCTTGTCTCTTGCTACAAGTTCTTTGTCTTCCATATCTGCAAGCCTTCTCATTGTAGTATAGGCTGCAACATACCAAGTTTCTAGAGCTGTCTGCTGATCTTTACTGAAAGAATTATAAAGTTTCTTGTTCATAACAAACTGAAGATTAGCCATTGAATGAATTCCTGGATAAATAGGAAATTTTGCAATCTTATGCATACCGTGAGCAGTATTATTCACATATGCAGAAGCGTCAGCAGCATCAACTATACCTTTTTCTAATGAAGTATAAACTTCTGAAAATGGTATTGAAGATGGAGCAGCACCAACTAATCTAAAAACTTCAGCGGCAAGTCCTTCAGGTGAACGAATCTTTACACCTTTTAATCCTGCAACGCCTGTTATTTTCTTTTTTGATACTAATGCTTCTCTTGAATAAGGGCTGCAACCGATAACTTTTAATTTTCCAGATGTAACTTTTAATGAATCATAGATTTTTTGGAGCATTTCTTTTCCACCACCGACCATGCAATAAGATTGCAGTTGGTCAGGAGTATCATAACCTGCTATTAAATCTCCAATAATTGCAAAAGCTGGATCACGACCAGCAAAATAAGAAATAGCATTTAGATCTCCATCTAAAATACCGTTTGCAACAGCATCTATTGTTTCTCTATGTGGAACAACTGCTTTAGTAGGTAAAACAGTTAGTGAAAGAGAACCGCCTGTCATAGCTTTTAATCTTGGTGCATATTTCTCTGTCATAAATTTATGTGCCCAGTCACCAGCTTTTGAGCTAGCCTGAACTTTAATATTTTTTGCGCTTACATTGGATACTGATAATGTTAAAGCAGCAAAAAATGCTAAAAATGTTGTTAATTTAAATTTCATTATAAAATTTCCTCTCTAAATTTAAATTATTAACTAAACCCATCAGCAATGCTAAACATAAGATAAATAATCCCGAATGAAATCAAAAATCCTCCTATCCATGCCCAAGGGCCATAATAGGTTACATGATCATTTCTACCTTCTGAAGCCATAGTTAATTCTCCTATTGATTTTAACAGTGTTACAAAAATAAATTATTTTCAACTGATTTTTAAATTATTTGCTGGACTGTAATTTTATTTCTACTATCGTTTTAATAAATAATAAGGAGATTTAAAATTATGAGCAATTCAAAGACAGCTATCCCAGAGGTTAACCATGACAATTTCCCTGCTCATAATGATGCATTAAATCCTGTCGATCATATTAGTAAGTTTTTAGGTTTAGCCGTAGCTCAGCTTTATCTTTTTTGTGCTTTTATTACAGCTTATGAAGTTATATCAAGGTATGTATTTAATTCACCTACACAATGGGTTTTTGAAACAGTTATGGTCCTTTGTGCCTCTGCATGGATGCTTTCAGCAGGATATATAACCCTTCATAAAAGACATATTGGAATTACAGTGATTTATGTCTTAGTAGACAAAGCAAAGCAATGGAAATTAGATACTTTTGCTTATATTATAGGAATAATATCTTTATGGCTATTTGTTGATGATACACTTGTTAGAGCAATAGAATCAGTTATGATGGTCGAAAGGGGAGGAACTGCATGGAACTCTCCACAACCATTAATATTAAAAACAATGCTAGTTGTTGGCGCTTTTATTTACTTAGTTCAACTTCTTGTCAATATATACAGACACTTTGGTTCCAAGCTAATTAAGAACATTATCACTATTTTTTCCTTTATAATTATGCTTCGTTTAATTTTGGTCTTCATTGAGCATGCTTTTGGTTCTGGAGGAATTGCATCAAGTATTAATTCCTATTTTACTTTAATTGGAGGTTATTTAGAACCAAATCAATATTGGGATATTAGAAATATTTCAATAGGAAGTGCAAGTATGCTTATTGTTGGTTTAATGATACTTCTAATGATGACCGGTATGCCACTTGGTATAGTTACAATGTTTGTTTCTATTCTAACAGCTTTGATGTTTTTTGGTTATAATGGTATGTATCTTGTATCAACAAATGCTTTTGGTCTTCTTGAAAAGTATCCTCTAATAGCAGTCCCCCTTTTTGTCTTAATGGCTTCAATACTTGAAAAAGCTGGAGTAGCTGAAGATCTTTTTGATGCAATGCAAATTTTTGCAGGAAAATTAAGAGGTGGTGTTGCAATTCAAACAATAGTTGTTGCCGTTGTTCTAGCAGCTATGTCAGGCGTTATGGGCGGAGAAATTGTAATGCTAGGACTAGTAGCTTTGCCTCAAATGATTAGGCTTGGTTATAATAAAAGGCTAGCAATTGGTGTTGTGTGTGCATCTGGTGCACTTGCAACTTTAATACCACCAAGCATTGTTATGATTGTTTATGGTTTGTCAGCTAATGTAGCAATTGGAGATTTATTTATGGCTGGCGCAGTTCCAGGACTTATGCTTGCCACTTTTTATGCACTTTTTACTCTTGCAAGATGTTACATTAATCCTTCCTTAGCACCTACCGCAGAAGAGGTTATAAAAGCTAGAGGAAAGGATATGAAACTTTCTAAAGAAAAATATCAGGCTGTTATTTTAAGTGTTTTTCTAATTGCATGTGTCATGGGTTCAATTTATGCCGGTATAGCATCAGTTACTGAGGCTGCCGCAGTAGGCGCTCTAGGAGCAATGGTAGTTGCATATATAAGAAATACCTATAGTTGGAATTTATTGCAGCAAGCTCTGGCTGGGACAATGTCAACTGTTGGAACTATAGTATGGTTGATATTAGGCGCAGTAGCGTTTGTAGGGATTTATAATTTAATTGGTGGTGCGGATTTTATGAGATCATTGTTCTCAGGCTTAGGATTACCTGCATTAGGTATAGTAGCAGTGATGATGCTGATCTTAGTTATTTTAGGAACTTTCATGGAATGGATCGCAATAATATTCATCACCGTTCCTGTTTTCGCACCTGTAGTTGTTGGTATGGCTCCTGAGTTAGGTCTTGACCCTGCATGGGCTGCAGTATGGTTTGGGGTATTATTTGTAATGAATATTCAAATCTACTTTTTATCTCCTCCTTTTGGACCTGCTTGTTTTTGGTTAAAATCAGTTGCCCCACCAGATATTTCTCTACAGGAAATATTTATGGCTGTTTTACCATTTATTGCTCTTCAAATTATAGGAATGATGTTGGTATTATTTTTCCCTGAAATAGCACTGTGGTTTCCAAAATATTTGTCAGGATAAATTAAAGATAAGGTTTTATCTGTTTAAATCCGTCAATAGCCATTTCAGTTGATAGATAAACTAGAAAGATAAGACCAATATAAGAAAGCCATTTAAATTTTGTTAATAATCTAACAATAGCTGTTGCAAAAATAGCTATTAAGAATATTGAAAAAGCTATACCAAAAACAAGTAAATAAACTTGTTCTCTTGCAATTGCAGTTACAGCAATAACATTATCAAGTGACATTGAGATATCAGCAATAATAATTGTAATTAAAGCTTTTTTAAAATTTTGGCCTTTAACTTTGTTAGGTATATCTTCTTTTGAGTTATCTTTTTCTTTTGTAAAGGATCTGATATCTAAATAAAATTTGTAGCACACCCAGTATAGTAATATAGCTCCTATTAATAAAAGACCTGGAACAGAAATAATATGAGAGGCTAATAAAGCAAATAATATTCGTAAAATAGCTGCCGCCATTAATCCAAAGAAAATTATTTGCTTTCTCTCTTTTTCACTAAATGTAGCTGCCGCCATTCCTATTATCATAGCGTTATCACCTGATAAAACTATATCAGCTATGACTATCTGGGAAATATCTATAAAAATATCTAACAATATTAATCCTTTTAGTGGTTATTATCATTTATTTTATTTTTTTTCAATCTAGGTGTTTCAATACTAAAAATTATTAATTAAAGTATAATTTTAATTAGAACAAAAAATGAATAATAATAGATTTGATTATATCGTTGTCGGAGGAGGATCTGCTGGGTGTGCCCTTGCAAATAGATTATCCGCAAATAAAATAAATAACGTTTTACTTATAGAAGCTGGTAAAACGTCTCACCCTTTATCAAGAATGCCAGTTAGTTTTGCGATGTTGATAGATAATCCTTCTGCTAATTGGAGATATCGATCTGAACCAGAGCCAGGAACTTCAAACAGGCAAATTCCAGTTCCAAGAGGAAAACTTTTGGGTGGTTCTAGTTCTATAAATGGCTTAGTTTATGTAAGAGGCCAAAAGTTAGATTATGACACTTGGGCACAAATGGGCAATAGAGGATGGTCTTACGATGATGTTCTACCATATTTCAAAAAACTAGAAAATTATCAAAATGATTGTGATGATACAAGAGGAATAAACGGCCCAGTTAAAATTTCTCAAGTAAAAGATCGTAACCCTATATATAAGGCATTGTTCAAAACTGGCGAGCGCCTTGGCATTCCTTTTAACAAAGATTACAACTCAGATGAACAAGAAGGTTTTGCATATACCCAAACCACAATTTATAATGGCGAACGAATGAGTGCTAAAGTAGCTTACCTTGACCCTATAAAATCAAGGAATAACTTAACTGTATTAACAAATAGTCTAGTCTCAAAAGTAATTATAAATAATAAAACCGCCGAAGGTATAGAAGTTTTTAGAAAGAATAAAAAGGAAGTTTTTTATGCCAATAAGGAAGTAATAATTTGTGGTGGCGCAATTAATTCGCCTCAAATTTTAGAATTGTCAGGGATTGGTAATCCAAATATTTTAAAAAAATTAGGGATAGAATTAAGTCATACATTAATTGGAGTAGGTGAAAATCTTCGAGATCATATTGGTCCAAGAATCGTATATAGAATTAAACAACCTGGACTATCCTATAATGAAAGAGCAAGAGGTTTTAATTTAATAAAGCAAGTTTCAAATTATTTTTTTAAAAAAGATGGTTTTTTAACATTACCATCAGCGCCAGTTCTAGGTTTTTTAAAAACCAAACCTGAACTAGCTTCTCCAGATATTCAATTACATTTCATACCATACAGAGTTGTCCTAGAAAATGGTAAAAGAAAACTGGGTAAAGATCCTGGTATTACATGTACAATTAACCAAAATAGACCAGATAGTCAGGGAAGTATCCATATTAAATCAAACGATCCACAAAAGTATCCAGAAATTAAATTTAACTTTTTATCTAAGTCATCTGATTGTGAAACACTAATAGAAGGATTTAAACTTATCAGAAAATTAATGAATTCTGATGAAGTGCAACAATTTTGTGGTGAAGAATTACAACCTGGATATAAAACATCATCCGATGAAGAAATACTTAAGTTTATTAGAGATAAAGCTGAAACTTTATATCATCCATCTGGGACTTGTAAAATGGGTAATGATAAATTGGCAGTTGTAGATAATAAATTAAAAGTATACGGAATTAATAATTTAAGAGTAGCTGATGCCTCTATCATGCCAACATTAATTTCAGGAAATACTAATGGAGTATGTATGATGATTGGAGAAAGATGTGCTGATTTTATTTTACAAAACAAATAAAGGGGGAGAATTTTGGAAATTGATAAATTTTGGACAAGAGGAAATTTAAAAGAGAGAGTTTTTAAGGCTCTAGATAAATCAGGATTAAATAAAAGTAATTTAAACATAGAAGATTTGCATCCCATTGACCAATATCATGCCCGAGGAATTGCAGCCACTAAAGAACTAGCAGAGAAAGTTAATATTAAAGAAAATCAGATAATAATTGACGTAGGTTGTGGGTTAGCTGGACCAGCTAGATATTTTGCAAAAAAATTTCAATGTAATGTAGTCGGAGTAGATATAACCCCAGCTTTTATAGAAATAGGAATTGAATTTAATAAACGAACTAACATGGATGATAAAGTTAGTTTAACTGTGTCTGATGGAAATACTCTTCCATTTGATGATAATAAGTTTGATGCAGCAATTTCTCAACATGTAACTATGAATATTGAAAATAGAGAACGTTTTTTTACTGAAATTTACAGAATATTAAAAAACGATACTTTTTTTGCTTTTAGTGAACATGGTCTTGGACCAAAAGGAAACCCTATTTTCCCCTTACCATGGGCAGATAATGAGGAAATGAATTTCTTAATAGAACCAAATTTGACTATAGAATTATTAAAAAAAATTGGTTTTAAAAATATTAAATTGCTAAAAACTGGTAAAAAGTATGTGGAAGGTTATGAAAAATCTGTTAAGGCAAAAGATTTATCTAAAACACCAATTCTAGGTATGCATGTTATCGGAGGACCAACAATGTTTGAAAGACAAAAAAACTCAATGCTTTCTATAAAAGAAAATAGAACTCTTCCATTTGAAATTATTTGTTTCAAAAATTAATTATTGAAATCTAATATCACTCTTTTATTCATCCTACCTTTGTTTTCAACTTTAACTTTTGTAACCAAGCTTATTTCAGAAGTATTTTGAACATGCGTCCCACCGCATGGTTGATAATCGACCCCCTGGCCAATTGATATCATCCTAATAACACCTGAACCTCTTGGGGGTTGAACAGCCATAGTTCTAACTAAATCTGGATTTTTATCTAATTCTTCTTCGGTTATACTTAATATTTTTACCTCATGATTTTCTTTTATTAATTTATTTAAATTATCTATTACAAATTGTTTGTCTGGTTTACTTTCTAGATCAAAATCTAGTCTCCCTTTGCTATCACTGATTTGACCTCCTGTGACTGGAGCTTTAATTAAAGAGCATAGAAGATGTAAACAAGTATGAACTTGCATGATTTTGAAACGTCTGGCCCAAGAAATTTGACACAATATATCCTGGTTTAATTCAAACTGAGATGAATTATCTAAAAAATGAACAATTTTTTTTTCAATATATTTTGTGTTTGTGATTGCGAAAGTTTTTTCATTAAGTTTTATTTCCCCTATGTCCCCAGGTTGCCCTCCTCCTTCAGGATAAAAAATAGTTTTATCTAAAATTATCCCTTCGTCTACAATTTCTATAATTTTTGCTAAACAATTTGTTAAGTACGAATTAATTCTAAATAGTTCTTCTGTCATATTTAATAAAATTTTAATTAATTTAAATTTAATAATGTTTGAAAATTAGATTAACAAACATTTAAAAAAATTTTAATAAAAAAATAATCTTCATCAATTTTTTGAAATTTATAATAATTAATTTAATTAATTTCCAACTTTTAAATTTTAATTGTAAAAAATTTTAAAAATAAAGATTGATGTTTTTTTATTTTTATTTCTCTGTTAGATTTAGTTAACAAATTAATAAATGAGGTTTAGAAAATGAATATTTCTGGGAAAAAAGCAATTGTATTTGGAGGCACTTCAGGCATAGGGCTCTCTGCTACAAAAATGTTATCTGAAAAAGGTGCTTCAAAAATTATAGCCTTAAGTAGAAATCCTGAAAAGGTTAAAGAAATACCCCAGAATGTCGAATTGGTTAAGTTAGATGTTTTGGATGAAAATGGCTTAAAAAAATTTTTTCAAGAACAAGGAGAATTTGACATTCTAATTAACTCAGCTACGGGTGGATCAAGAGCTCTTGGTCCTTTTTTAAATATGGATATGGAAGGTTATAAAAACTCATTTTTTAAGCTTTGGGGATATACAAATGTAGTTAGATATGGAACAGAATTTCTTAAAAATGATGGTTGCATAGTGCTAGTAAGCGGCTCTCCTGCAAGAAATTGTCGTCCGGGTTATATTGCTCTATCTTCTGTAGGGGGAGCTGTTGAAGCATTTGCAAGAGGTATTGCAAAAGAAATAAAACCAAAAAGAATTAATGTTGTTTCACCAGGCACAATTGATACTCCAATGAGTCCACTAGAAGGTGATCAAAGAAAAGATTTTTATCAAAATGCTACAAAACCTAATTTAATACCAAGGGCAGGAACGCCAGAAGAAGTTGCCCAAGGAATTATTTTTGCTATTGAAAATGATTTTATCACAGGCACAACAATTGATGTTGATGGTGGTTGGTTACTTTCTTAAAAAATTAGATTTTTTTTTCTAAGACAATATTAAATTTAAGCTCTTTACATGAAGTATCATCTTCTGGATCTTTCGTGTCAGATAGTTTTCTAATTAAACTTTCTTTGACTGCAAATACTGTATCTGATTCTAAATAAGGGTCTCCATCAATAAAAACATGTGTTGTTAAATCAACATAACCCTGAGCTTTTATTAAAAAATGTATATGTGCTGGTCTAAATGGATGACGGCCCATTAAATTTAATATTTCACCTACAGGCCCATCTGTTGGTACAGGATAATATTGAGGTTTTACTGTCCTAAAAAAAAACTTTCCATCTTCATTGGTTTTCATTTTACCTCTTAGATCAACTAAACGATTCTCTTTCTGAACGTCATAAAGACCATCAGGCCCAGATTGCCATACATCCACTGATGCATCAGAAATAGTGTTACCTTTTGAATCGCTGACTTTTCCTTTTACCAGACATTTCTCACCTTTAACATGCTTTGCTATATTATCACCAAACTTTATATTAGGAGCTGGAACATGAAAAGGACCAAGAACTGTTGATTCAGTTTCATTATTATTTTTTCTATTATTTATTGTATCAATTAACATTGATACTCCAAGAATATCAGAAAATAAAATAAACTCTTGCCTTCTATCATCACACTTTTGACCGACTCTTGTTAAAAATTCAATAGCCTTTAACCATTCATCAAAAGTAGGTTCAGTTTCTCTAACTACTGCATGAAGATGTTTTACTATAGAATCCATTAAATGTTTTACTCTATTATTTTCTATTGATTCAAAACTTTTTAACACACCCTCAGTTGCTGTATTTTCATTAAAGTCTTTCATATCGATTATTTACCTCCTAAATATAAAAAGTTTGAATAAGAGAAAAAATAAAGCCAAACAAGCCTCCCAAAACTCCTCCCCAAACTATTAACCAGCCAAGATGTTCTTTAATCATTTTCTCAATTATCTTTTTTATATCTTCAGGTTTTAATTCTGATAGTTTACTATCTATAGCTTTTTCAATATTTGATTTAAAATTAGTAACCAATGATTTTTCAGATGATTGACTAAAAATCTCATTTAATTTTTCATTAATAATGAACTTTAATTTATCTATTATAGGTTGTTTTAAGGGCAAGAGAGCTTTTCTTCCACCTAACATTCCCAACATACTTCCTAATTTTGAAGATTCAATTGCATCTAATAATCCTTCAAAAACTTTTTCAAAATCAATTTTTAACAACAATGATTCAACACTATCATTTTTTTTATTGATTAAAAATTTTTCTATCTTATCATTAGTGAATAATTCTTCTAAAGCTAGGTTTTTAATACCCAATTTAATTTCATTGAACCTATCCAGAATTACTCCTGATCCATATAATAATGGTACCTTTTCAAATAACATATGAACCGCTAGCCAATTAGTAACACTCCCAGAAAGAGCAAATACACCTATTGACAAAATTACTTGATTAAATTCAAAAGGTATTACCAAACCAAATAAAATAAACAAGAGCGATACAAAATTTGTTATTAGAGATTTTTTCAATTTTTAATTTAAACTACGAAATTTAATCCTCAGTTATAAAATTCATTAATATACCAACTTTACCAATTTCCACCTCAACAACATCCCCAGGTTTCATATAAACTGGAGGATCTCTTCTATCACCAACTCCACCTGGAGTACCTGTTACAATCACGTCACCAGTTGTTAAGGTTGTAAAAGAAGAGATATAATTAATTAGCTTAGGAATCGGAAAAATCAAATCTGACAACTTGGCTTTTTGCATAATTTTTCCATTTAATCTAGTTTCAATTGGTAATTTTTTATAATCACCTATCTCATCCGATGTTACTAAGTAAGGACCAAAAGGACCTGTTGCTGGAAAGTTTTTACCGGGAGTATATTGAGAAGTATGTCTTTGCCAATCTCTAACACTACCATCATTATAACAAGAATAACCTGCAACATGATCTAGTGCTTTTTCCTCAGCAATATATCTACCTCCCTTTCCAATAGTTATAGCAAGCTCACCTTCATAATCGAATCTATTTGAAAAGTTTGGCTTTAACAGTGGTTGCAAGTGTCCTGTTTGAGAGTTAGCAAATCTAGTGAAGATAGTTGGATTTTCAACATCAGGTCTACCTGTTTCTTTTTTATGTTCTTGATAATTCAAACCAATACAAAAAATTTTTTCTGGATCAGGTATCACAGGTAAATGAGTGATTTCTGCTATTGAAATTTCTGGTCTTTTATTTGCAATAAACTCTTTAACATTTTCAATTAAATCCAAATTCAATAAATCTTTTATTGAATTAACATTTTTATCAACCCTTCCTGTTAAATCAATTATTCCATCATCTTGAACGACACCAAAGTGTACTTTACCCATCCTTGTAAATGTTATTAATTTCACTTGTTTCTCCTTATGATCTCATTATAGCTTTACCCCACAAGTTAAGAGTTTTCTCACTTTGTGGCCACTTCTTTTTTTTTCTATCATGTATTTTTTCAAGTTCAGCTGAAAGTTCAATCCAATTATTATCTAAATCTTCTATAAAAACAAAAAGATTATTACCTGGACCATGCCTACCTGGACCCCAAAGTAATTTAATATTATGACTTGCAAAATGATCACACCAGTCTCTTACTAAATTCCATTCTCCTACTTCATATGAATGATGGTCTATCCCAACTTTATCTGATTTAAAACAAGCAAGAGTATGATGCTCATGGTTAGAAGTAATAAAGCACGTCGCTAAAGATCCATCTTTATGAAGAACTACATCAGTTATTTTAAATCCTAATTTTTCTGAATAAAAATTTTGGAAAGTTTCAACATCTAAAGATGAAAAAGTCAGGTGTTGAAGAGGGCCATTTAATACCTCACCATAGTTTTTGTTTTCATTTAAACTTAAACCAAAGCTAATTATGTTTCCATCAGGATCAGCAATTGAAAATGAATTTTTTTTAAGATATGGGTTTTTAAAATTTAATATATTTACATCATTTGATTTTACAAAAGACTTAAAAGATTTTAAATCTTTCTCACTTCTGCACGAAAATCCAGCAAAAGATAACCTATTATTAATGCCTTCTTTAATTATTAATTTTCTTGATGGACCAATACAAATGATATCATTATTTTTTTTAACTAAATATTGCATCTTCATAATATTTTGATAAAAATTTGCAAGGTCCTTTTTTCTTCTAGTTTCTATAGCCAAATGATCTAAATTAAAACCTGCTTGAATTGCATTTATTTCCAAAATTATAATCCTTTTTTAATTAATTATATACATTCAACAATGTTTTTTCTACAAATTCATCCACATTATTTTTGTCATTTGTTGATGACAATATATATCTGTCAGGCCTAACTATTAAAGCTTCTGAATTATATGTTTTTAAAACACCTAACAAGTCTTTCATACTATTTGCTGAAATATTTTTTATAATATTTTGATTAACAGTTTCCTTTGAGAATAAAATCAATTTATTATCAAAAAACTCATCAATTCTTTTATTATTCTCAAATTTTAAATTTGGAAAAATCTTACCTCTATTTACATCTTTTAAATTTCCAAGACCCACGCCTAAACTTGGTTTAATTGTACTCATTGTCTTTATTCCATCATCAGAACTCTTAATAGTTTTCGAAACATTTACATCTCCGATTTCATTAAGTAATTTTCCCATCTTCATAGTTGTATAAATATATTCTTTAACATTTTTGTACCTTTCTGTCTGATAGGATTTCAATAATTTAGTGTTATGATGTTTTTGACAACAATTAGCTATTTTCCATGCTAAATTTGAAGCATCTCTGATACCAGCACACATACCTTGTCCCATAAATGGAGGAGACAAATGTGCAGCATCACCAGCCAAAAAAACTCTTCCTTTACTCCATTTTTTTGCTATTGCTGATTGAAAAGTATAAACAGCCTTTCTTTCAATTTGAATATCCTTTTTTGAAACCCATCTATCAAGAAAATCCCATAAATTTTTTTCCTTTAAAAACTCTTTTTCATCCTTTTCGTTTTTAAGAGCTATTTCCCATCTTCTTCTTCTACCGACGTTTCTACAATAAGTTGCCGGTCTTTTAGAACTACAATATTGTATTGTTCTATCTGGTAATTGAATTTTATTTTTTTTAAGTAAAACATCAATAACAGCCCATCTTTGTTCAAAACCAAGGTCTTCAAGATCTGAATTAATAAAGCTTCTTACAAAAGATCTTGCACCATCACAACCAACAACATACTTACTTGTTAAAATACACTTTATTTTTGTTTCAGTATTTTTATAAGTAACTTCAACATGATTAGTTTTATTTTTTATTTTAAATACATCAGAATTTTGACTGATAGAGACTTTTTTAAAATCCGAAAGCTTTTTTCTAAGGTTTCTCTCTAAGTCAGGCTGGTGAAATCTATAGCTAGGGTACCATCCATTTTCTGTAATTCTTTTGGGCCTCGGCCAATCTAGCAAAAGATTATTTTTTTCATCTATAAATCTTGTACCTTTATTAATAATTGTTTGTTTAAGGAAATTTTTACTGATACCTATTGTTTCAAAAACTCTCATTATCTCATCATCAAAATGAACAGCTCTAGGTAAATTATATAATTGACTTTCTTTTTCTAAGATTTTTACAGACAGATTATGTTTTGCAATCAAATTAGCTAAAACTCCTCCTGTAGGTCCTAAACCAATTATAATTACATCATAATCTAAATCAGACATTTTACTTTTTCATATTTGAATAAAGCCACGGGCAATCTACAAAAGCAGGAGATTGCTTTCCAGAAGATGCTACTTCTAAACGTTTTTTTCTAAATTTCAAGCGTTGTTCTTTTGGCATATGTAATCGCTCATGTCCCCAAAAACTTGGTCCTTCAGTCATTTCAGATGGTTCCCAATTAATTGGATTAATTATTCTACCCCCCCATCCATTTTCAACAAAAAACCCAGACGGAGTAATAGAATAAAAAGACGTCATGTAATCATTTGTATGTCTTCCAAGAGTATAAGCAATGGAATTCTCTTCATACTGGATAAGGTCATATCCTTGACCAACATCATCTAAGTTATTGTATTCTATCATAAAATGGTGGAAACCTTGTCTTCCTGTTTCTATTAAAGCAAAACTATGGTGTCTTTCATTTACATGAAAAAAGTAAACGTTAATTGGATCAAAACTATAATCGCTAACTTTAAAATCTAATAAATCTCTATAAAAAGGAACTAAATTCGAAATTTTGTCTGTATGTAACACAGCATGCCCTAATCCACATGCTCCAGTTTTAAAACCTGATATAGGTCTTCCCGGTTTAAATGGTTCTTTTTCTTTATAAGGATTGTATAATAACTCAATCCTATTATCTGACGGATCATAAAAATAAATCATCTCTTCTACAAACCGTTTATCTGATAATGATTTATTTCCAGCAAAAACTTTAATGTTTTCTTTATCCAATTTTTCTGCAAAATACTTCAAATCATCTTTTTTTTCTACTTCCCAACCTAAATAAGATAAACAGTCTCCTTCATCTCCAGTGACAGAAAATCTTTGTTTTTGATCATCCATTCTAAAAAATAAAGATTTACTTGTTATATCTACTTTTTGCATTCCCAGTTTATCAGAAGCAAAAGAAGACCAGTCATCAATTTTATCAGAATTAACTCCTAAATATGAAAGTGCTATTATACCCACAAAGTTCTCTTAAAGAAATAGTTTGGCTAAATCTTAACAATCTCAAACTATCAAATCAAATTATAATGTATTCATTTCAATTAAAATTAGAATTATAACTAAAATTATGATATTTAATCATGCTATTATTATATAATTTGAGGAGAAAAATATGAATAAGCTAACTAGCCTTTTAATTGCTTCAGTTGTAGCACTATTTTTTTCTTTTTCTGCCAATGCTGAAAAAGTGACACTTAAGTTCCATACTTTTGTTCCTGCTCCGGCAAATTCAAATAAATTATTTGTATTACCTTGGTCTGAAAAAGTAAAAAAAGAATCTAACGGTGAAATTGTAACGGAGATGTACTACTCCATGCAACTTGGTGGTAAACCACCTCAACTTGTTGATCAAGTAAGGGAAGGTGTTGTAGATTTGGTTTGGACTGTTGCTGGATATACTCCAGGAAGGTTTCCAAGACTAGAAGCCTTTGAATTACCATTCCTACCAACAAAATCAATAATCACATCTCAAGCTGCTCAAGAATATGTCGAAACTATTGCTGCAGATGATTTAAAAGACTATAAAATTTTGACTGTTCATGTTCACTCGCCAGGAATGATTCATACAAAAAATAAATTGATTAAATCAATGGATGATTTCAAAGGTCTTAAAATGAGAGGTCCAACAAGAGTTATTACAGGAATGTTAAAAAGCTTAGGCGCTACTCCAGTTGGTATGCCTGTTCCAAAAGTAGCTCCTTCACTCTCAAAAGGTGTTATTGACGGAATGGTTGTGCCATGGGAAATTATGCCATCATTTAAATTACAAGAATTAACAAAAGCACATACGAACATTACTGGAAACAGAGGTATTTACACCACGCCATTCTTATTTATTATGAATAAAGCAAAATATGATAGTTTGTCCCCTTCACAAAAAAAAGTCATAGATAATAATTCCGGTTTATCTTTGGCAAAGCATGCTGGAAACTTATGGGATAGTTTTGAAATTCCAGCAAAAGAATTGGCTGTAAAAGCTGGAGGCAAATTTCATACATTGCAAGGTGCCCCATTAGCTAAAATGAAAGCTGTTGGAGAGCAAGTAACAAAAGACTGGGTTAATAAGACAAATAAAAAAGGTCTCGATGGTCAAAAGCTTCTAGATACTGCAAAAAGTTTAATCTCAAAATACGAGAAACAACTTTAAATGAATTTTTTTGAAGCTATTATTAGCTTTCAAAATGAGCGACCAGATGATAAATTTGGTCGCCTTCTTTTCAATCTAGCTTTTTTTTTAGCTTTTCTCGGTGGTTTGATATTAGTAATTGTTATAATTATAAATGTTACATCGATAATAAGTCGGATTATTTTTTCAAATCCTCTTGTTGGTGATTTTGAATTAGTAAAAATTGGCAGTGCTATCGCAATAGCCTCATTTTTTCCAATTTGTCATTTAAGAAAAGGTAACGTAATTGTAGACTTTATTACATCAAACCTAAATCTTAAGAAAATATTTTTTTTAGATGCAATCAGTTCTTTTGTATATGGTTTAATATCTTGTTTTTTTACTTGGCGTATGATTTTTGGCGCTCAAGATATGTATAATTACAGTGAAGAAACCATGCTACTTCAATTTCCAGTCTGGATACCCTTCATTCCTGTTATATTTTCATTTGGTCTACTTTCTTTATGTTGTTTATATACATTTCTTAAAGAATATAAAAATTCATTAGATAAAGTATAAAATCATGGAGAGATTTACTTTAGGTTTACTTGCCTTCCCATTTTTGTTTGCCTTACTTGCAATGAGAGTTCCTATAGGTTTGGCTATGCTTTTAGTCGGATGTTCAGGAACAATTATTCTTTCTGGTTGGCTTCCAATACTTTCTTTAGCAAAAAGTAGTGCATGGCATTTATTTTCAAATTATGATTTTTCAGTAATCCCATTATTCCTTCTTATGGGAAATTTTGCTTCTAAAGCTGGAATGAGTGAGGCATTATTTAAATTTGCTGGTGCATGTTTAGGTCATAGGAAAGGTGGTGTTGCTATGGCCGCAGTAGGAGCATGTGCAGGTTTTGGCGCTATATGCGGATCTTCATTAGCCACAGCTGCCACAATGGGGAAAGTCGCTTTACCAGAACTAAGAAGGCTTGGATATTCGGGTGCATTAAGTACTGGAGCTTTAGCTGCAGGTGGAACTTTAGGTATATTAATTCCTCCTTCAGTCATACTTATCATTTATGCAATTTTAACAGAACAAAACATTGCAAAAATGTTTTTGTGTGCATTTATACCAGGAATTATTGCAGCCATAGGCTACATAGCTGCTATTGCAATTTATGTTAGAATAAATAAAGAAGCTGGACCAACTAATTATAGAGTTGGATGGAAAGAAAGATTTAATTTATTTAAAAGTATTTGGCATATTATTATCATCTTTTTGTTGATGATAGGAGGTATTTATTTAGGTTTTTTTACTCCAACTGAGGGTGCTGCGGTTGGAGCTGCTGGGACAGGAATAATAGCAGCTTTTAATAAGCAATTTAATTTTTTATCTTTTTTGGATGTCATTGAAAGTACTGCAATAACTTCAGGCATGATTTTTCTTGTCCTTCTAGGTGCCGAGTTTTTTAATTCTTTTATTGCACTCTCACAGTTACCAAACATACTAGCTGAGCTTACAATAAAGTATCAATTAACACCTATGATAGTTATTGCCAGCATATTAATATTATATATACTTTTAGGATGTCTTATGGATAGCCTAGCAATGATATTATTGACTATACCTGTTTTTTTCCCATTAGTAATGACCTTAGATTTTGGAATGTCAGCAGAAGAAACCGCGATTTGGTTTGGTATTTTAACTTTAATTACAGTAGAGGTCGGTTTAATTACTCCTCCAGTAGGATTGAATGTTTTTATAATAAATAAAATGGCTGGGGATGTTAAAATATCCGATACATTTAAAGGTGTATTGCCATTTTTATTGAGTGATTTTGCTAGAATAATTTTATTATTTTTCTTTCCCAGTATTACATTAGTGATGTTAAAAATATTCTATTAAAAATATAAGAATAAATAATATTTTAATGAACTCAAAAAAAGACTATGAAAACCTCATCTAGATTATTAATAATTTTATATTTACTCTTCCCACTTAACCTGTCTTACGCTGAAGAAAAAAGAATTAGTTTAGAAAAAGATAAAAACATAATTCTGAATGGAAATTTTGTTCAGGGAGGTTTAGTTTATGGAAAATCGGTTCCAAAAACATCGATTAAATTTATGAAAAAAGTTCTCTATCAAGATGGTTATAACAGATTTGTTTTTGGAATGGGAAGAGATTTTCCAGAAACTGCCGTACTTGAAATTACATATAATAATGATATCAGAAAAATAAATATCAAAATAAAAAAGCAAATTTATAAAATACAAAAAATCAAAGGATTACCAAAAAAAATGGTTACTCCGCCTGAAGGGGTGTACAAAAGAATTATCAAAGAAAACAAAAAAATTGCAAAAGTTAGAACTTTAAATACTAAAATTGATTATATTTTTCAAGAATTTATTTGGCCAGTGCAAGGAATTATTACAGGGGTTTTTGGAAGTCAAAGAATATTGAACGGGAAACCAAGACGTCCTCATTATGGGCTTGATATAGCCGCAAGTAAAGGTGACAAAATATTAGCACCCACAGACAGCATAGTAAGAATGGCGGAAGATAATCTATATTTTACTGGTGGAACTGTTATGCTAGATCATGGACATGGAGTTACTTCAGTTTATTCACATTTATCAAAATTGTTAGTTAAAAAAAATCAAAAAATTGAAAAAGGTCATGTTATTGGTCTTGTTGGTTCAACTGGACGATCTACCGGTCCTCATTTAGATTGGAGAATTAATTGGTTTGATCAGCGACTAGATCCTTATTTATTTTTTAAAAATGTTAAATAGTAAAAACCTTTTGAAATACTTGACATATATCCGTTTGGGTTATATGTAATACTTTCGTTAAATTAACCATAAGGTCAACAATGTTCGCTGTTTTAAAAACTGGTGGTAAACAATATAAAGTTCAAAAAGATAGCAAACTTTTAGTCGAAAAGATTAATGGTAATATCGGCGATGAAGTCCTCCTCAATGAAATTCTTGTCATTGGTGATGGTGATAAACTTAATTTAGGATCACCTCAGATTGCTGATGCTGCTGTAATTGCAGAGGTCGTAAGACAAACTAGGGGACCTAAAATTAATATAATATATAAAAGAAGAAGAAAAAATAGCAGAACAAAACAAGGTCATAAGCAAGCTTTAACATTAATCAAAGTTAAAGAAATTGCTTCCTCTGGAGTTTCAAAAATTAAGCTTAAGAAATCTTCTGTAAAAACGACACCAGTTAAAGAAGTCAAAAAAAGTACAGAAGTAGTTAAAAAAGTAACAGATAAAGATAAATCGTCTGTCAAAAAAGAAATAGTTCCTAAACAAAAAATCAAAACAAAAAAAAGTAAGGACTAGGTATGGCACATAAAAAAGCAGGAGGAAGTTCTAGAAACGGAAGAGATTCTGCCGGTCGTAGACTAGGTGTAAAAAAGTTTGGAAGTGAATTTGTAATACCTGGTAATATTATAGTTAGACAGCGAGGCACTAAATTTCATCCTGGATTAAATGTTGGAATGGGGAAAGATCATACTTTATTTGCTCTAATTAATGGGAAAGTAGCTTTTAAACAAAAAAAAGATAATAAAATTTTTGTCTCAGTTAATCCATCTTCAAAAGCAGCTGAATAAAGTTCTATTTTAATTTCTCCTATTATATTTTTAAAAAAATTACGGTATAATTTTAGAAAACCGTTCAAATATGAAATTTCTTGATGAAGTAAAAATATATATATCTAGCGGCAATGGTGGACCTGGGTGTCTATCTTTTCGAAGAGAGGCTAATGTTCCAAAAGGTGGACCTGATGGTGGAAATGGTGGAAATGGTGGAGACGTACATGTCGAAGTTACTCCTGGTCTTAACACTTTAATTGATTATAGATACAAACAACATTTCAAAGCTAAATCTGGCCAGCATGGGATGGGAAGAAACCGTAATGGTTCAGATGGTAGTAATTTAATATTAAAAGTTCCTGAAGGCACAGAAATCCTAGATGAAAGTAAATCAATATTAATTATTGATCTAAATAAAATTGGTGAAAAATTTATTTTAGCAAGAGGTGGAAAAGGTGGAAAAGGTAATGCCTTTTTTAAGACATCTACAAACCAATCACCAAGAAAAATTCAACCTGGTCAAAATTGTGAAGAAAAAATATTATGGTTGAGATTAAAATTAATTGCTGATGTAGGTTTAGTTGGATTACCAAATGTCGGTAAAAGTACATTTTTATCTAGGATTACTGCCTCTAAACCTAAAATTGCAGATTATCCTTTTACAACATTGTATCCAAATCTTGGTGTGGCAAATGTTGATAATACAGAATTTGTCATTGCAGATATCCCAGGTTTGATTGAAAACGCCCATAAAGGAATGGGTTTAGGTCATAGATTTTTAGGCCACATAGAACGATGTAAGTTGCTTTTACATTTGATAGATATAACAAGTACAGATATTTATAATGATTATAAAACAATAATTAATGAATTAAAAATGTATGATACGGAAGTCTCAAAAAAGAAAAAAGTATTAGTTTTTACAAAATGTGACGTTTATAATGAAAAAAAAATTAGAGAAATTAAAAATTTTCTGAAAACAAAAAAGATTGCTGATGGTTTTTTTATTTCTTCAGTGTCTGGTCAAAATATTTTAGAATTATCTAGGTATATTTCTAATATAATTGCTAAAAAGAAATCAATAAATAAAGATGTTAGCAAAGTCAAAATAAAAGATTGGGAACCATAAGTTAGTAAAAAAATGAATGTACTTAAAAAAATTATAGACTCTTCAAATAAGATAGTTCTCAAAGTTGGTTCATCTCTATTAATTGATGATAAGAGTGGTGAAATTAATTTTGACTGGTTGAATAGTTTTGCAAAAGATCTACTTTTTTTTTTAGATAACGGAAAAAAGGTTTTAGTCGTTTCTTCAGGTTCAATTGCGCTTGGTAAAAAACAGTTAAAATTGAGTGAAAACTTATCTCTTGATGAGAAACAAGCTGCTGCCGCTGTAGGTCAAATTAATCTTTCCCACGCTTGGAAACATGTTTTAGAATCATTAAATATAAACTCAGCTCAAATCTTACTAGCTCCTGATGATACTGAGACAAGAAGAAAACATCTTAACGCAAGAGCTACTCTTGAAAAACTGTTACATCTTAATGTTGTTCCTGTAATTAATGAAAATGATACCGTGTCTACACAAGAAATTAAATATGGTGATAATGATAGACTTGCTGCACGTGTAGCTCAAATGAGTAGTGCAGATCTTCTAATATTATTTTCTGATATAGATGGCTTATACTCTTCTGATCCAACTAAATATCAAAAAACAAAGTTTATAGATATTATTGATAAAATTAATGATGAAATAGAAAGTATGGCAGGACCTTCAAATACTAGTTTTTCAAGTGGTGGTATGATAACTAAAATAGAAGCTGCAAAAATTGCTACAAATGCTGGATGTAATGTTATAATTTCTAACGGAAAATTAAATAACCCTTTAAATACTCTATATTCAGAAAGGGGCAAAGGAAGCTGGTTTAAAGCTAATTCAAAACCAAAAAACTCCAGAAAACAATGGATTTCAGGAGCATTACAAGTTAAAGGTAAAATTTATATTGATCACGGTGCTGAAAAGGCGATTGAAAAAGGTAATTCAATCTTACCTGCAGGTATTTTAAGAACCGAAGGAAAATATAATAAAGGAGATTTAGTTAATATAGTAAACTACGAGGGGAAAATTCTAGGTAAGGGATTATCTCATTATAGCAACATTGAAGTTAATTTAGTTAAAGGTTTAAAAAGTACAAAAATTGAGGAAATATTGGGTTATAGAGGAAAAGATGAAATCATTCATAAAGATGATTTTGTTTTAGAAAAATAGATATAAAAAATATATGAAAAATTATGTAGAAAAAATTGCTGAAAAATCCAAAGTTGCTTTTAGAAGTCTTTCAAACAGCAAAATTGACCAAAGAAATGCAGCTATTTTGAATATCTCAAAATTGATTAAAAAAAATTTAGCATCAATTTTAGATGCAAATAAATTAGATTTAAAAAAAGCTAAAGAAAAAAATATTTCTGGATCTTTTTTAGACCGACTTACATTAAATAAAAAAAGAATAGGAGATATGAGTAATGGTTTAATAGAAATTGCCAACTTAGTTGACCCTCTAGGCAGAGAATTAGAAAATTGGAAACGTCCGAATGGATTATATATTTCTAAAGTATCAGTTCCCCTTGGTATAATTGGAATAATTTATGAATCCAGACCCAATGTCACTGTAGATGCTGGAAGTTTATGTGTTAAATCAGGAAATACATCTATTTTAAGAGGTGGTTCAGATTCTTTTAATACATCACAATTCTTGACTAAATTAATTCAAGAGGGATTAATTTTAGCAGATCTACCTAAAGAAAGTGTCCAATCAATAAATCAAACTGATAGGAAAATGGTTACTCAAATGTTACAAGCGGTTAATCATATCGATGTTATTGTGCCCCGAGGAGGAAAATCATTGGTTTCAAAAGTACAAAAAGAAGCCAGAATCCCAGTATTTTCTCACCTAGAAGGAATTTGTCATGTATATGTAGACCATGAAGCTGACTATGAAATGGCTGAAAAAGTACTCATCAACTCTAAACTAAGAAGAACTGGTATTTGTGGAGCTGCTGAAACACTTTTGCTAGATAGGAATTTAGATGAAAAAGTCCTATCCAAATTAATTACTATGCTTTTAGAAAAAGGTTGTGAGGTTAGATCTGAAAAAACAATTTATGAAAAATTTGATAGTGTAATTTTAGCAACTGAAGAAGACTGGAGTACTGAGTATTTAGATTCAATAATTTCTGTCAAAATTGTTGACGGTGTAGATGGTGCAATAGATCATATAAATAAATATTCTACAAATCACACTGAAACCATCATAACAAAAAATAAAAATACAGCTGAATACTTTCTTAAATGTGTTGATAGTGCGATTGTAATGCATAATGCATCCACTCAATTTGCTGATGGAGGAGAGTTTGGAATGGGAGCAGAAATAGGTATTTCAACTGGAAGACTGCATGCTAGAGGACCAGTAGGATCACAACAATTGACAAGTTTTAAGTATATAGTTAGAGGAAGTGGACAAATTAGAAACGTATAGAATTTCAGATGAATAATAAACATCATTATAGACATAATAGTTCAACTTGTTTTTTTTTTAATAAAAAAATAAAAGTTGGTGTTTTGGGAGGTTCTTTTAATCCTCCTCATCTTGGTCATATTCACATCAGTTTAATTGCACTTAAAAAATTAAATCTAGATGAAATTTGGTGGTTAGTAACTCCTCAAAACAGACTAAAAAAAAATGATATCCGATCTACTTTCATTGAAAGATTAAAAAAAGCTAGAGAATTTACAAGTTATTTTAATAAGATAAAAGTTTTAGATGTTGAATATAAAAATAAACTTTTTTCTTCATACAAAACAGTAAAGTTTTTAAAAAGCAAGTCTCAAAAAACAAAATTTGTTTGGATAATGGGAAGTGATAATCTTCAAAATTTTAACAAATGGCTTAGACCAAAATTAATTTCAAAAATTTTTCCTGTTGCAGTTATTGAAAGACCAAGCTATTCTTATAAATTATTAAATAGTATTGGAGCTTCAGTTTTGGGCAAACGCCTAAAAAAACTTAGAACAAAGTCTTTTAATTATAATTTTTCCTCATGGGTTTTTATTAAAGATAAGTTAAACAAAAACTCTTCAACAAAAATTAGAAATAATCCTCCTAAATTAATTCATGAAAATTAATAAAAAAACTCTGAATTCAAAAAAGTTATCGCAATTGATTATAGAATCTCTTGAAAATGACAAAGCTATTAATATCAAAACTATAAATTTATTAAATAGAAGTAGTCTAGCAGACTACATGATCGTTGCTAGTGGAAGTTCAACCAGACAAGTTGGAAGTATGTCACAAAATTTAATAAAAAAATTAAAAAATAATGGTATAAAATCAAGAAAGCCTGAAGGTTTATCAAATTCTGACTGGGTTCTCATCGATGCGAATGAAATTATAGTTCACTTATTTAGACCTGAAGTTAGAGAATTTTATAAATTAGAACAAATGTGGGAAATTCCAATTTTACATGATTCTAAAAGCAAATACTTAAGCTAAAATGAAATATCAAATTTCATGTGTAGGAAAAGCCTTAAATACTCCAGAACAAAATTTAATAGATAAATATTTAATTAGGATAAATAACAAAATTTATATAAAAGAAATAAGTATTAAAAATGAAAGATCTAATTCAAATATAGAAAAGGAAGGTGAGAGTATACTTGCTATCTCTCCTAAAAATTCAATACTTGTAGTATTAGATAAACAAGGATCAAATTTTACTTCAGAGAAATTGGCAGACATGATAAAAACTTATGAAAAAGAAAATATAAAATTGATAAATTTTGCTATAGGCGGACCATTTGGCCATGGTGATATTATTAAATCTAACGCCAAAGAAATTATTTCTTTTGGAAAAATGACTTGGTCTCATTTAATGACTAGAGCTATGATCATAGAACAGATCTATAGAGTAGAATCAATTTTTAAAAATCACCCTTACCATAAATAATTTTATGAAAAATAAATTAAAAACTAAACCTATTGTTCTATGTATAATGGACGGATGGGGATTGAGAAAGAGTAAAGATAATAATGCAGTAGCGTTAGCAAATACTCCAAATTATGACTATTTTTCTAAAAATTTTAGTTTTTCTAAACTAACTGCCTCAGGAAAAGATGTTGGGTTGCCCGCTGGTCAAATAGGTAATTCTGAAGTTGGGCATACAAATCTAGGTTGTGGTAGAATTGTTTTACAATCTTTACCTAAAATCAACTCTGCCTTTAAAAATAAAGAAATAGTAAAAAATAAATCACTTCTATCGTTCATAAAAAAACATAAAAAAAATAATACCATTCATTTAATTGGTCTTTGTAGCAGTGGAGGAGTTCATTCACATAAAAATCACTTAATAGAAATTTCAAAGATATTAGTTAAAAATAAATTAAAAATTAATTTACATTTATTTTCAGATGGAAGGGATACTTCGCCAAAAGAATTTGGCAATATAATTAATAGTTTTGTAAAAAAGTTGCCTAAAGAAATTCAAATATCATCTCTTATTGGAAGACACTATGCAATGGATAGAGATCAAAGATGGGAAAGAATTAAAAAAAGTTTTGATCTGATAATATATGGTAAATCTGAATATAAATATTTAAATATTATTGATGCAATAAAATCAGCCTATAAACGTGGGGAAACTGATGAATTTATAAAATCTTCTATTATAGGCGAGTATAGCGGAGTTAAATCTGGAGATAGTCTTTTAATGATGAATTTCCGCTCAGACAGAGTAAGAGAATTATTGCTATCATTATTGAGCCCATCTTTTAAAAGTTTTGATAGAGGATCTAGAGGCAATTTTTTTAAAAATGCTTTAGGTATAACTGAATACTCTGATGAATTAAATAAACTTATGAAAAGTATATTAGTAAAAAGACCAGTTAACGATACTTTAGGTGAAATAATCTCAAAAGCTAATCTTAAACAGTTAAGAATTGCTGAAACGGAAAAATATGCTCATGTAACATTTTTTTTTAATGGAGGAAAAGAAAAACAGTATCCAAATGAAGATAGAATTTTAATACCCTCCCCAAAAGTCACTACCTATGACATGAAACCAGAAATGTCTGCAAAATTAATTGAAAATAAGCTTGTAAATGTTATACAAAAAAAAATCTACGATGTTATTATTGTAAACTTTGCAAACCCTGACATGGTGGGTCATACTGGAAATTTAGAAGCTGTCATAAAGTCAGTTGAAACTATAGATAAAGCTATAGGTAACCTCAAAAAAGCAATAGATGAAACTAATGGAATCATTCTGCTTACTTCTGATCATGGAAATTGTGAATTAATGTGGAATAATAAAAAAAAATCACCTCATACAGCTCATACAACAAATAAAGTTCCATTAATATTAATTAACAGTAGACAAAATGAATGTTTAAATAGTTTAAAATTAAAAGATGGAAAATTATGCGATATAGGACCAACAATTTTAGATTTTTTAAAATTGACCCCCTCAAAAGCTATGAGTGGAAAATCATTAATATTTAAACCTTAAAAATTTTGCCAATCTTAAAATTTAATATATTATTGATTAAAGAGGTATATAATGTTTTTTAAGAAATTTTTTAATAGTTTATTTAAGAGTAGTTTATCAGTATTTTTTATATTTGTGATAACTATAATTATTTTAAGTTTTACACCAAATGATTTTCTTAATGCTAAAAATAATAGGCAAGAAACTTACAAACAATTAAGTCTTTTTGGTGACGTATTTCAAAGAGTTCAAGAACAATATGTAGAAGAGGTTACTGATAAAAAATTGGTTGAGGCTGCTATTTCAGGAATGTTACAATCTCTTGATCCGCATTCTTCCTACCTGAGCGCTGATGACTATAGTGATATGCAAGTTAAAACTAAAGGTACTTTTGGTGGACTCGGAATAGAAATTACAATGGAAGATGGTATTGTGAAAGTAGTTTCTCCAATAGACGATACTCCTGCCTTTGAAGCAGGAATGCTACCTGGTGACTTAATTATTGGTATCAATGGAGAGTCTATTAGGGGCCTTTCTCTAAGTCAAGCTGTAGAAAAATTAAGAGGACCCGTTGGTAGTAAGGTTTTAATTAATGTGTTAAGAAAAGAACAAGACCCGTTTGAGTTAAAAATTGTAAGAGATATTATTAAAATAAGATCAGTTAAACATAATATAATTAATGATGTTGGTTATGTTAGGTTAACTACTTTTTCAGAAACAACAACAAGTTCTATGAAAAAGGCTATAGAAAAAATAAAAAAAGACACAGGAGGAAAATTCCAAGGTTTAATTTTAGATCTAAGGAATAATCCTGGTGGTTTATTAAATCAATCAATTTCAGTCACTGATGCTTTTTTAGAAGATGGAGAAATTGTATCTACAAAAGGAAGAAAAAACGAAGATACTACTAGAACATTTGCCCAACCAGGTGACATTTTAAATGATCAACCCTTAGTCATATTAATTAATAGTGGTTCAGCTTCAGCTAGTGAAATTGTTGCAGGAGCTCTAAAAGATCATGGAAGAGCGATAATTTTAGGAACTAGAAGTTTTGGTAAAGGTTCTGTTCAGTCTATCATTCCAATCCCTGGAAATGGAGCCATTAGGCTTACTACTGCTAGATATTATACACCGAGTGGTATTTCTATCCAAGCAAAAGGAATTGAGCCAGATATAATTGTTGAAGCAGGATTTTTAAAAAATAATGATGATAAAGTAGTCAATTTAAGAGAAGAAAACTTAAAAGGCGCACTTGATAAAAAAAATGATAAAAAAAATGATAAAAATATTAAAAAAGAAATGAAAGATACACTTTTAGAAGATAATCAGATTTCTAGAGCTGTAGACTTAATTAGAGGTATTAAATTATACGGTAAAAAGAAAAAAAAGATAAAAAGTAAAATTGCTAAAGAAAATATTAAGAAGAATAAAATTGGCTAGTTATAAATCATGACAAACTTAAGATCTATATATAACAGACCTTATAGACCTTGCGTAGGCTTAATGGTATTTAATAAAGAAGGTTTAGTTTTTTCTGGTCAAAGATTAGATAATCCTAATAACTCATGGCAATTACCACAGGGTGGTATAGACGAAGGTGAAAGTCCTATTCAGGCTGCTTTTAGGGAATTAGAAGAAGAAACAAGTATTACCTCAGTAGATTTTCTTGCTGAATATCCTGATTGGATTAAATATGATGTCCCAAAAAAACTTGCTGATAATTTGTGGGAGGGTAAATATAGAGGACAGACTCAAAAATGGCTTTTATTTTGTTTTATAGGAAATGACAATGAAATTAATGTAAAAACAAAAAAGCCTGAATTCAGAAACTGGTCATGGATTGATCCAATTGAATTATCACAAAAAGCAATTTACTTTAAAAAAGATGTTTATAAAGAAATAAATAAAATATTTGTTCCGCTTATTAAAAACTTTATTAATTAATGTTATTTAAAACAAATCGATAAAAATTACTTTCATCATTAGCCAAAGATGCTAAACTTTTATCTTTACTTTCTGATCGCTTTTCAGAATTAAGTAATTTTTCCTGAATAATTTGTTTGTTTGAAGTTTTTAAAATTTCAGC
>MDSV01222085.1_pt1 | contig 47955 bp, 42 predicted proteins | sample 810851 | NCBI WGS metagenome assembly MDSV01 (sample SAMN05326640, study PRJNA326480) | marine metagenome | isolation source: seawater | place: Atlantic Ocean: North East | collected 2012
CGTGCAGATCGTCGGGCAGGAAGCTTGAACTTCACGCCGACACGCCGGGGAGCGGCGGGGGGGAATCAGAAATGGTTATTGGTCTGCAATCGGCCCGACGCCACGGGACCGTCGCCATGAGTGTCGCCGAGGCAAGCGCCGCGGCAGGGCAGGCGGGCGATCGGCGCAGCGTTTTGCTGGCCCGGGGCGTGACCAAATCGTTTCCGGGGGTGCTGGCGCTCGACAATGTCGATTTCGATGTGCGCGCCGGAGAAGTGACGGCGCTTCTGGGCGAAAACGGAGCGGGTAAATCGACGCTCATCAAGCTCATGGCCGGCTTTTATACGCCCGATCGCGGCGAGATCACGGTCGACGGGGTCGCCCTGCAGGCCGATCCGGCCGCCGCGCACCGCATCGGCGTCGCCACGATCCATCAGGATGCCCATCTGGTTCCCGCGGTATCGGTTGCTGAAAACATCATGCTCGGCCGCTGGCCCGGACGGTACGGCTGGCTCTCCAAACAGCAGCAGAAGCAGAAGGCGCGCGCCGCGGTCGCCCGAGTGGCACCGCATCTCAACATCGCCACGCCGGCCGGCCGGCTGTCGCCGGCGGATCAGCAACTGGTGGAGATCGCCCGCGCCATTTCCGAGGATTCCAAGGTTCTCGTGATGGACGAGCCCACCACCTCTCTTTCTCCGCCGGAGATCGAACGCCTGTTCCGCGTGGTCGATGACCTGAGGGCGCATGGGCTCGGCATCGTGTTCGTGTCGCACTGGCTCGAAGAAGTGTTCGCCATCGCAGACCGGGTCACGGTGTTGCGCGATGGCCGGTTGGTGGGAACCAGGCCGATCGATCAGCTCGATCATGAAAAGGTCATCCACATGATGGTCGGCCGCGAGGTTCGCAAGACAGAGCACAAACCCCGCCCGATCGGCGATGTCGTCCTCAAGGTCAGCAATCTCAAGCGCGAGGGCGTTCTGGACGATATATCCTTCGATGTCAGGGCCGGGGAAATCGTCGGCATGTCGGGACTTGTCGGCGCCGGGCGAAGCGAGCTTGCGGCCTGTATATTCGGTATCGATCCCTATGACGAGGGCAGCGTCGAGGTCTCCGGCCGCCGGGTGCGTCCGAACAAGCCCAAGGCGGCGATCGACGCCGGCATAGGCCTCGTGCCCGAGGACCGGCGACGGCAGGCCCTGGTCGGGCTGATGAGCGTGCGCAACAACATGACGCTCGGCATGTTCGACAGGATATCCCGCAACGGCTTCCTGTCGAACGCGCTGGAGGAGGAGATCGTCGGACGCGAAATGCGCGGCCTGGCGGTAAAGGCGCCGTCCTCCAAGGTGCGGGTCTCGACGCTGTCCGGCGGCAATCAGCAGAAGGTCGTGCTCGGCCGGTGGCTGGCCCGCCAGCCGAAGCTTCTGATCCTCGATGAGCCGACCAAGGGCATCGATGTCGGCGCCAAGTCGGAAATCAGCGAACTTGTCCTTCGCCTGGCCGAAAGCGGCATGGCGATATTGCTGATCAGTTCGGAATTGCCTGAAATCCTGTCGCTGTCGGACCGTGTGCTGGTGATGCGTTCGGGGCGGATCTCCGCCTCGCTCACCCGTGCGGAAATCTCCAGCGAAACCATCATGAGCTATGCGACGACGGGTTGACGTCGGGGAGAAATTTGAATGGCACTGGAGAACACACCGATGAGCGGTATTGCACCGAACGGCGATAGCAAGCTTTCCACCTGGCGCGGACGCATATCCTTTATCGACCTGATGCAGAGTGTGGGACTGCTTGCCGTAATCCTGCTCGGCAGCGCCATCATGAGCGTCCTGAGCCCGGTCTTTGCCACGGTGCGCAATATCGAGAACGTGCTGCAGGCGGCCACCATCATCGCCGTCGTCGCGATCGGCCAGACCTTCGTTATCCTGGTGGCCGGGATCGACCTTTCGGTCGCCTCCGTGCTGGTGCTGTCATCGGTTCTGTCGGTGGGGCTTGTCGAGTTCCAGGGCTTCTCGCCGGTGGTTGGCGTCATGGTGGCGCTGGGAGCGGGTCTCGGTCTCGGGCTGATCAACGGTCTCGCCGTCACCAAGCTGCGCATCCCGGCCTTGATCGCGACGCTTGCGACCATGACCATCGGTCGCGGCCTTGCCTATATCTATTCGGGAGGCACGAATATCGCCCCTGTTCCATCCTTTTTCGTCGAACTCCAGGCCGCGCGCATCTTCGGCATACCGGCGGTCATCGTCCTCACGCTGGCGCTGGCGCTGATCGCCCAGATCGTGCTGTCGCGAACGGCCTTCGGGCGCTCGGTCTATGCGACCGGCGGAAATCCGCTTGCCGCGCGACTGGCCGGGATCAACACCGAACGCGTTGTCATCATCGCCTTTATGATCTCAGGCCTGATGGCGGCGATTGCGGGACTTCTGATCACGGCCCGGTTCGAGGCCGGAGCCGCCACCGCGGCCCAGGGGATGGAGCTCGCTGTCATCGCGGCAGTGGTGATCGGCGGGGTCAGCCTGTTCGGCGGTGAGGGGAACATGGGCAGCATGCTGCTCGGCGTGCTGCTGCTCGGGCTGGTCCAGAACGCGGTCAACCTGCTCAACGTTCCGCCGAACTGGGACTCGGTCGTCTCGGGATTGGTGATTGCCGCCGCCGCCGCGCTCGATGTCTATCGCCGCAATTACCTGGAGGCGGGCATGCGCAGGAAAGTCATCGCAAGCAAGTCGTCCTAAAGGGCGTGGACGTAGCGCCGCCGCGAAGCGATCCGCGGCGAGGGGAAATGCAAACCTGTCGGTCGAAAATTTAACGCCCCTCGGGGCGAACGGGATCCGCTTGCCTGAAAGGTCGGCAAACGGGAATGGCAATACCACCCCGAAAAGGGTGTCTCGAAGGTCCAACTGGGAGGAAACATGATGGACATGAAGACCGGAATGCCAACGAAACGTCGCACGCTTTTACAGTTTTTTGCAGGCGCGGCCCTGCTCGTGACGGGCGCCATTGCCCTTCCGCAGCATGCTCAGGCCGAGGATAGCGCGCTCAAGGGCAAGAACCTCGCCTATATCGCGTTCGGCCTGCAATACGAGTACCAGGTGACGCTTGTCGATCACATCAAGAAGCTCGCCGCCGAAAAGGGGATGGATATTTCCGTCTATGACGGCAAGGGCGATCCGTCGACCCAGACGACGCAGATGCTGGACGTGCTCTCCAAGCAGCCGGACATCATCCTGCTCAATCCGGTCGACGCGAAACTGCTTCAGGGCGGGGTTCGCAAGGCCAACCAGTCGGACATTCCGCTGTTCATGCTCGAAAACCTGCCGCCCGAAGGCGAGTGGGTTGCCTACAATACCTTCGACGATGTGGCCGGCGGCAGGGCTGCGGCCGATGCAGTCGCCGAACTGACCGGCGGCAAGGGGCGCGTCCTCGAAGTGCGCGGCGCGATCGGCTCCGGCCAGTCCGAGAAGCGCTATCAGGGCTTTCACGAGCAGATGGCGGCAAAATATCCGGACATCAAGATCGAGACGTTGAAGGCGGAATGGACGGCCGATAATGCGCATACGCTGACGGTTGACGCCTTCACCCGCGATCCGAACGTCGATGCCATCTGGGCGCATAATGACGAGATGATCCGCGGCGTGGTTTCGGCTCTGCGCCAGATCGACCGGCTGAAGCCGGAAGGCGAGGAAGGCTACATTCCGGTGATCGGTTTCGACGGCACCCCGCTTGGCCTCGAGCGCATCCGCGAGGGAACGCAGACCGCCGATGTCGGGCAGAACCCGTTCTCCATGGGCTCATCCATCGTCGAGCAGATGGAGAATTATTTCAGCGGCAAGCCGGTGCAGAAAACCACGTTGATCCAGCCGGTGATGATCTGGAAGGACAATGTCGACAGCCCGGAGAACTGGGGCAACATGGTCAAGAGCTGACCTTTCGATGCCGAAGCGGGGCGCGCCGTTCTTCGTGCGCGCCTCGCACAATTTCACACGCCAACCGACGGAATGACGCATGACGAGAGACCTCATGAAACCCGACCACGCCCGCAACATGCGCCTGGTGGGCCATTCGGACCAGGGCGGCCGCAGGGACGGCATCCAGGTGATGGTGGAGGACGGGTTCGCCTATATCGGGCATCTGTTCAGCCGGGGATTTTCGGTGATTGACGTGCGCGATCCCGCCAATCCGAAGCCGGCGGGCTATGTTCAGGCGCCGGATAATACCTGGAACGTGCACCTCCAGGCAGCCGATGGCCTGTTGCTCGTCATTCACGGCAAGGACGTTTTCGCCGACGCCGCTTTCGCCGACGAAGCGTCCTACTACAAGGCCGCGGCGGGGACCGCGCTCGGAACGGCAGAGCCGAAGAAGGGGCGGGACTGGGACGCGGGGCTTGCGGTTTACGATATCGCCACCGAGCCCGGCCGTCCCCGGCGCATCGGCTTCATGCCCGTATCCGGCGGTATCCACCGCATATGGTGGGTCGGCGGCAGATGGGCCTATGTCTCCGCGCTGCTGGATGGCTATACCGATTTCATCTTCATGACCGTCGACATGTCGGACCCCGCCAATCCGAGGGAGGCGGGCCGCTACGCCCTGCCGGGCATGCATCAGGCGGCGGGGGAGACGCCGTCCTGGTCCCCGAACGCCAAGTTCGGGCTTCACCATGCGATCGTCGACGGCGATATCGCCTGGGGCGCGTGGCGCGATGCCGGCCTCGTGGTGATGGATATCGCCGACCGCACGCAGCCCAAACTCATCCGCCACACCAACTGGTCGCCGCCTTTCCAGGGCGGAACCCATAACTGCCTGCCGATCAGCGGTCGGGATCTGCTGGTTGTCGTCGACGAGGCGGTGCTCGATGATTTCGAAGACGGGTTGAAGAATATCTGGATCTTCAATGTCGCCAACCCGGAAAACCCGGTTCCGATCGCGACCATGCCGCCGCCGTCTGACCAGGATTATACCCACAAGGGCGCCCATTACGGGCCGCACAACATTCACGAAAACCGGCCGGGCAGCTTCCAGAGCTCGTCGTTGATCTTCTCGACCTGGCAGAATGCCGGGGTGCGCGTCTACGACATCTCGAACGCCTATCAGCCGAAGGAGGTCGGCGCGCTGGTGCCGCCCGCGCCCGAAGGCCTCATGGACAGAAGACCCGGCAAGAAGCCGATCATCCAGTCCTGCGACATCTTCGTTGACAAGACGGGGCTCGCCTATGTGACCGATTACAATGCCGGTCTCTACATCATGGAATATACCGGCTGATCCCGCGCCGCTTGCTTGAAAGGAATGACGATGAACCTGTTTGGCTCTTATGACGTGGTGGTGACCGGCGCCGGCTCTTCCGGCATCGTCGCGGCAATCCGCGCGGCCAGGGAAGGCGCGAAGGTGCTCCTGCTCGAAGGCACCGGATTTCTCGGCGGCCTGATCACGGGCGGCCGGCTGACCAAGCCCACCGGGCTCATCAACTCGAAGATATTCGAGGAAATGCTGGACCGTTGCGTCGGCTATCGCGGCGCGGATGGCCGGATTCGGGAATCCTACTGGGGCAAGTATACCGGCACGTTCGATGCCGAGGTGATGCAGCGCGTCATCATCGAGATGGTCGAGGAGGCGGGCATTGAGGTGCTGCTGCGCGCCAATGTCGTCCAGACGGTGATGAAGGACGGCGCGATGCACGGCCTCCTGATCCGCACGAAGTCCGGCGAAAGCCTCGTCCTCGCCCAGGCCTTCATCGATGCATCCGGCGACGGGGATGTCGCGGCCCTCGCCGGCGCAGATTTCATGCTCGGCCGGGAAAGCGACGGCCTGACCCAGCCGATCACGTCCTATTTCCGCGTGCTGAACGTCAATGTGCCGGCGCTGATCGCCGATTGCGAGGAAAATCGCGGCGATATGTGGGAGGTGGTCTACCCGAAGGAGGCCGGCGACCGCAACGAGGATTATGCCATGGCTGTGCTGCTGACGGGCTTCCAGCAGCGCATCAAGGACAAGGTCGCGGAAGGCTTCGACTGGATCATCCCCAAGGACCACATCACCATGAAAACCGGGCTGATCCCGGGTGAGATCAGCGTGAACGTCACCCGGTTCCAGGGAAACGGCCTCGATGACCGGGATTTGAGCCGCGCCGAGATCGAGATCCGTAAACAGGCCTATTGCGCATTCGATTTCCTGCAGCGCTATGTCAGGGGTTTCGAAAACGCGATCTTTCTGGAGGTCGCGCCGAAGCTCGGCATCAGGGAGACCCGGCGCGTCAGGGGCGAGTATGTTCTCACCGAGGCGGAGGTCCGCGGCAATCGCCGCTTCGAGGATGCGATCGGCCTTTGCAATTCGCCCGTCGATGTGCACGAGCCGGGCGGCAGCCGGGCGATCATGGATCATGTGGGCATCGGTTACGGCATCTCCTTCCGTTGCCTCGTGCCGCTCAAGATCGACAATCTGTTGCTCGCAGGTCGCTGCATCTCTGTCGACGAAAACGCCTTCGGCTCGACGCGGAACGTACCGGCCTGCACCATGACGGGCGAGGCGGCGGCGATCGCGGCGGCTATGGCGGCCGGCCGGCGCGTGCCGACCTCGCAAATACCCGTCGCCGAGGTGCAGGCGCGTCTGCGCGAACTCGGGGTCTGGCTGGGCACGCCGGAAGAGCCGGTGCCCGAAGTCCTGCGGCAGGCTGGATGAGGCTGTGGCCAAGGGCGCGCCGCTTGCGACCGGGCAGAGGGCGACGGGCTATCCGCGCCTCCTAGAGCCTTTCCGCATTTCACGGAAACGCGGAAAGGCTCTATCTCTTTGTTTTTACGCAATTCCGGACGGTGAACCGGTGTCCACTTCACCTGGAATTGCTATAAGCCCCTTTGCGATCGGCGATGTCGCCCTGCGCAACAGGGTCGTGTTCCAGCCTCATTTCACCGCCCTCGGCGGGCCCGACGGCATGCCCTCGGACGATCATGTCGCCTATCACGAAGAGCGGGCGCGCGGCGACGTCGGGTTGATCATACTGGAAAGCATGGCCATCCATCCCACCGGCAAGATGTCGCGCCGCTTCATCAATGCCTGGACCCCGCTATCGTTCCGGGCCTTGGCAGGATCGCGGATGCCGTCCATCGCCACGGCGCCAAACTCTTCGGCCAGCTTACCCGTGGCGGCCATACCTCGCTGGAGAAGCCGCCACACATCATGTGGGCGCTGCCGCAAATGCCGGAGCCGTCGAGCCATCACGCGACCAAGGCCATGGATGACGACGACATTCGCGCCGTGATCGAAGGATTTGTCGCCAGCGCCCGCACTTGATGTGCGAATGACGGGCTTCGCTAGCCCTTTGGAGTTGGCGATACCTGGGGTTTGCGGCGGGAGCGTTTTAGCCGTTCGAAAGCGGCGCTGAGGTGGGAAGTGACCGAGGACCGCGCCCATCGCTCGTTGCGGGCCCTGAGCGCGTGCAGAATATCCTCGTGCTGCTGAATGCTCTCCTGGATCTCGTTATCCGAGTAGATGTAAAACCCGCCCAACAATTTGGGATATTCCAGAAGCGAGGTGCCGAAATTGCGCAATCTTGCGCTGCCACAGGCCTGGTAGATCTGCATGTGGAATTCATGGTTCACCGACTGGACGATGTCGCGGAAGTTGCGTGCGCCGCTCGCGACCGCGCGGGCGATGTCGCGGTTCATCTCTTCCATTCTGGTGATATCGGCATCCGACATGTTGCGCGTGGCCCAGGCGGCGGCCAGTCCCTCGGCGAGGATGCGCAGCTCGAAGATTTCCTCGATATCGTTGTCGGTCCACTGGCTGACGACGGCGCCGCGCTTTGGCGCCGCCTCGAGCAGGCCTTCCGTGATCAGGCGCTGAAGCGCGGCGCGGACCGGGGTGCGGCTGACGTCGAGCTCGGCCGCGATATGTTCTTCCCGCAGTTTTTCGCCGGGCGTGAAGTGGCCTGCGATCAACCGGCGCCTCAATTCTGTATGCACATCGTCGCTGACGCTCATGCCACCCTCAACCCTCACTGCTCGTTGCCGAAGTCTTTCAACAGAACCAATACGTCCCGATCTGATCCCGGACAGGTTAGAATGCCAGCCGATTGTATACAAGTCGTCGCATACAAGGTGGAAAGTTGCCGGAACCGTCGCCCTATCGATAAAGCCTCTGCGGGTTCTCCGACATGATCCGGCGCAGGATGGTTTCATCGCCGGCTGCCGTCTGGATGAAAGCAAGGAGCTTGCTGAGTGCCGGAGGATTGCTCTCGGTCACATGCGGCCAGTCGCTTCCCCACACGAGCCGGGAGGAATCGGCAGTGATCAGACGCTTCGCGACATCGAGGCTATGCGCCCAGGAGAGGTCTCGCACGTCCTCGTGATACGGGCCCGAAAGCTTGACCCAGACATGCGGCAGCTCATAGAGCCGCAGGAGCGCCTCCAGATCTTCGTCATGATCGGGACGGCAGCGGCCAAGATGGTTGAGCACGAGCGGCACGCCGAGATCGGCGAGCATCTCATGATGACAGGACAATTCACTGGCGGGCAGATGCAGTTCGAGGCTCCAGCCCATATCCCGAACGAGCTCCGCGGTTTTCGGCATGTCCTCGATCAGCGTTGCGCCGGATTGAACTTGATTGAAGCGCATCCCCCTCATCCCGGCCGCGTGCCACTGCAAAAGCGTAGCCGGGTCGGCATCCGGCGTGATCACGCCGGTCGCGCGGTAGCCCGCGCCAAGCTCAGCGAGCGCGCGCAGCAGGACGGTGTGATCGCAGCCATAAAGGGAAGGCTGCACCAGCACCCCACCGGTCAGGCCCAGGCCGGCGGTCGCCGCGCGGTAGTCGTTGCAACTGGCGGACCGGTTTGCGATGACGGCATTGGCGACGACCGGCGCTGCGGCATCAAGGATATGAAAATGGCAGTCCCAGGCGCCTGAGGAAGCGATGTTCGTGGTCATTGCAGGCTTTCCGGCAGCCAGAGCGCTATCTGCGGGAACGCGATCATGAGACCGATCATCGCAATGATCGCGCCAAGGAAGGGCAGGATCCCTATGAAAACATCGTTCGGGGACCCCGATTTCCGCAGGCCCTGAACCACGTAGCAATTGATCCCGATCGGCGGCGTGATCATCCCGGCCTCGATCACCATCATCAGGATGATGCCGAACCAGACCGGATCATAGCCAAGGCCGATAATGAGCGGCGCGGTCACCGGGACCGTCAGCACGATCATCGAGATCCCGTCCAGCACGCAACCGAGCGCCATGTAGAAAAGGATGATAATGCACAGAACGGCCAGGGGCGGCATCGCCAGACTGGAAATATAATCGGTGATCTGCTCGATGAAGCCCGACATGCCGAGCGCGAAGTTCAGGAAATAGGCGCCGATCAGGAGCAGCATGATCATGCCCGTCGAACGCATCGTGCCCTCGATCGCCTTGTTGAGCATGGCGATCGAGAGCGTGCCGTTGAAGGCGCTCAGGATCAGGGAAGCGGCGATGCCTAGCGCGGAGGCCTCCGTCGGGGTGGCGACGCCGGCATAGATCGAACCGACAACGACGATGAAAATAAAGAAGATCGGCAGCAATTGCGGCAGGCTGCCCAGCCGTTCGGCCCAGCCATAGGTCTCTTTCCGCCCGCCCCAGGATGGAAAGAACACGCAACAGAGAATCACCGCCAGCATGAAGATCAGCGCCAGCAATATGCCGGGGATGAAGCCCGCCAGATAAAGCTGCGGGATCGAGGTCTGGGTGATCGCGCCATAAATGATCATGTTGATGGACGGCGGTATCAGCGTGCCCAGCGTTCCACCGGCAGCGACGGTGCCCAGGAACAGCCGCTCATTGTAGCCGTTCTTCTCGATCTCGGGAAAGGCGAGGGTGCCCACGGTGGCAGCTGTGGCCACGCTTGAACCGGACGTCGCGGCGAACATGGTGCAGGCCGCGATATTCGTATGCATCAGGCCGCCCGGAAGGCGGTTCAGCCATGGCAGCAAGGCGCGATACATGGAAGAGGCGCTGCCGCTATGCAGCATGATTTCGCCCATCAGGATGAACAGCGGAATGGCGACCAGCAAGTCGTTGGTGGCCGTTTCCCAGGTGGTGATCCCGATCACCGAGATGATGTTGACGGGCAGCCAGAACAGGCTGAGAAGGATACCCGCGAACAGAAGAACAATCCCGACGGGAATGCTTGTCGCGATCAGGCCGAAGAGACTGCCGATAAATCCGAGAATAGACATGGCTTTTGTTCCGGGGGCTTTCCAGAGCCTTTCCGCATTTCACGGAAACGCGGAAAGGCTCTATCTTTTGTTTTTACGCAATTCCGGACGGTGAACCGGTATCCACTTCACCTGGAATTGCTTTAGAGGTCGCCGAGGTCTTCGAGGCTTTGATGTCCCTCAGAGCCCGGGTGCTCAACCGTCCTGGGAAACCTACGCAACAGCCCGATGAGGACGAGCGCCGAGACCAGCGTGAAAAGCAACAGCCCGAGCAGGAAGAGCGCATGCGGATAGACCAGCGGAATATTGAGCAAGGTCGAGGTGGCTTCGAATTCGATGGCCTCCTTCAGCTGAAGCCACTCGTTCCAGCTCAGGATGGCCGCGCCGATCAGCATGGTCAGCGCCGCCAGCACATCGAGCGACCCCCGAATGCGGGTGGGCAACAGACGTTGCACGACATCGAGCCGGATATGCGCGGTGAACAGCGCCGCATAGGCAATCGCAACGCCGGTGGCGAATGCGAACACGAAACCGGTGATCTCGGTCGACCCGGTAATCGAGACCTTGAACAGCTTGCGCGAGATCGTATCCACGCAAATCATCGCAGCGATGCCGAGCAGGCCATAACCGCCGGCGCGGGAGGCCAGGATGGTAACCTGTTGCAACAGCGAGCGCTTTTTGGGGACGGGTGCGGATGTCATAGGCGGATTTCCCACGTCAGCGGTTTCAGACAAATCGAGGCTGCGATGCCGAAAGGCAAAGGGCCCGATCAGGTCTCTTGACCCGACCGGACCCTGTTGCAAACCGGCTCTACTGCTTCATCTCAATCCCGACAAGCGCGCCGATCGTTGCGTTCCATTCCGATACACAGGCCTCACCGCAATTGCCGGCGAAATTCGGCAGCACCTTCTCCTGCGTCAGCCGCGCGACTTCGGCCAGTTCGGCCTCGGTCGGAACCGTGACGGTCGCATCATATTTCTGGAACGCGCCGCTATCGTCGCACTGCGCGTCGCCGGCCGTGCACCACAGGCCCATATTGTGGTTGCGGATCTGCGTCGGCCAGGCCATTTCCTGCTCGAAATATTCGCTGGCAAGGCGCAGCCATTCCTGCACCTCGGGCGCCTGCTTGTTGAACCAGGATTCATTCACGATCCTGATCTGCGGGGCCCAACCGGTGTTCAGCGCATACACATATTTCGTGACCTCCGGCAGCTTGGCGATATTGCCGCTGGCGGTACCGGTGATGCCGCAATCAATCACGCCACGCTGCAGGGCCGGCGCCATCTCGGCAAACGGCATGGAAACCGCCGTCGCGCCGAGCGCGGTGATCAGATCGGCCTGCGTGCCGCTGAAAACGCGAACGGTTTTGCCTTTCAGGTCATCGAGGCTTTCAACCTTTGCCCCGCACCACAGAACGAGACCGGTGGTCGGCCAGCTTGCAAGCGCAACCGATCCCGCCTTTTTCGACAGGGTCTCGTTGATGACCGGCATGAAGGCGTTGCTGCTGGCGCGCACGCCCTCGATCGTCGGCGTGACGCCGGAAATGTCCATGCCATCCAGGATCTTCATGTTCTCGCTAGCATAGGACGCCACGGTATCGGCCATGTCGTAGACCCCCGAGCGCACCAGCGTGACCATCTGCGAGCCGGGCACGCCCAGTTCGGTGATCGAGCTGAGTTTGACGTCGATCCGTCCGTCGCTTAGCCGCGGCACGACCTCCTCCCAGAAGGGTTTTTCAAGCATGCTCCATTCCGACGTGCTGCTGTCGATGGCCAGCACCGAGACCTGGGTCTTCTCCGGCAAGGTCTTCGCCAGTTCCTGCAACTGCGCCTCGGTCACCTCGGCCTGCGCCGATTCGTGCGCTGCAAGCGCCAGGGTCATTGCCGCGGCAAGCGCGGTCAGTGTTCTCTTTTCCATGGTTTTCTCCTCCTAGAGTGTTGACTGTCAGTCGATATATTCAACGTTGCGGTTCGCCAGAATTTCATTCACCCAGTTGCGGTCGACCGTGCCGTTGCGGATCGCGGCGATCTCCTTTTGCTCTGCGGCCTGTTTTGCGCGCGCCGCCTCAAGGATTTCCGCCGCCTCGGCTGCCGGCACGCAGAGCACACCGTCGCCATCGCCGAGGATCAGGTCGCCGGGATGGATCACCATCCCGTCGATGGCAACCGGAACATTGATTTCGCCGGGGCCGTCCTTGTAGGGGCCGCGATGGGAAACGCCGGCGGCAAACATTGCCATGCCGCTTTCGCGGATTTCCTCGGCATCCCGGATCGCGCCGTTGACCACAAACCCGGCCACGCGGTTTTCCTGCGCGAGATAGACCATGATCTCGCCCATGATCGAATTGGTCAGGTCTCCGCCCGCGTCGACGACGATGACATCGCCCTCTTCTGCCATGTCGATCGCCTTGTGCACCATCAGATTATCGCCGGGACGGGTCCTCACCGTGAGCGCGGGGCCCGCCATGATCCGCCCTTCGGCATGGTACGGGCGCAGCCGCGATCCGGCGGCAGTCATCCGGTTCATCGCGTCCGAGACATTGGCGACGGGAAGGCTTGCAAACCCGTCCACAAGGGCGCTTTCCACCCTGGATTTGCGGGCATGAATTCTGAAGCCGGCAGTCATTTCTTTTCTCCGATAGTCAGATTGTGGTGTGTAGGAAGCGGCCGCCGGGCTTTCAGGGGGCGGCGTAAGCGGCGCCCGGTCACGACAGACCTGCGGAAAGCCAGCGCACCGCCTCCGCCACATTGGCCGGCGCGGCGGGCCTTTCCTCCGAAATCCGCTGCGCTGTTCTCGCATACGCGGCCAGAACCGCATCGGACACGGGCGTTTGCAGCCCGAAGCTGCGCGCCTGGGCGATGGCGTCCTCGACTTCGTGTTTTCGTCGCGGGGCATGCACGACATGTGTGCGCACCATCGCATCGAGCAGATCGGGAAAGGGCCGCGCGCTGATATCGGCGAGGTTTTCGCGCAACTCCGCCTCAAGCCCCATACGCTGCGCGGTCGAATAGCACTCGACAGCCAGCGCCTCGATGCCCTTGGACATCAGCGTGCGCAGGAGCTTCAGCCCGCCGGCTTCTCCCGGGAGAGAATTGGCCATTGCGCGGGTATTGAAGCCAAGACGATTGAGTTCCGCGGACACGCTTTCGGCCTCAACGCCCGAGAGAATGATCGGCGAACCTGCCCCTGACAGATCCACCGAGCCCATGATGGCGCCATCGACGAAAGCAACCTCCGTGCCCGCCAGAATAGCATCGCAGTCGCGCATCAGCGTCATCGGCGAAGACGACAGGTCGACATAGGTGAAAGCGCCAGCCCGCTTCGCGACATCGCGCGCCACGCTGGCGGCGACGGCCGAGGGAAATACGCCGAGCACCAGCGACCCGGGCGCAATATGGTCAGGCAAGGCGGGGACGACCTGATGCTTCGGATCTCTGGGGCCGGCGACCGGATCGACATAAAGAGGCCGCTCGCCCATTTTCTCCAACTGATCGCCAAAGGCGCGGCCGACCTCTCCATATCCGACGATGATGATTTTGCTGGTGGCGGCAACTGCAGTCATGGAATCTCCCCTTCGGGACGAGATAATCCATTTTTGGATACAAAATGCAACTGCAAAATCCGAAAATAGGTATTTTTTGAGATATTATTCCGACTATTCGCCTAAAATGTTTTTATTTTGCATTTCTGGATCCGCATTTCAGGCCTCGCCGATCTTTTGCGAGCTACGGAACTGCCCGCTCAAGCAAAATACGCAGATGCCTTGCGCAATATCTCGTTTGCTTGACGAAGCTCCCTGTTTTCGCGCTCCAGAGCCTTCATCTTCTCCGCGACCTCACTCGGCAAACCTGCGCGCTTGCCGCTATCTACCTCAACCCGCTTGATCAAAGTTTCAGTCCCGTGGAACAGGCAGCGGCTCCAGAACTGTTCGAAAATCCTCTTCCGTCTGGATGCGTTCGGGAATTGGCTTGCTGCCTCTCGATTGGGGCTGCCCGTCCGGGGCGTATCGTGGACGGGCAGGGGAGATATCAATCGTCTGTCATGATGTGTTTCCGCCAGTAATGGTGAAGCGCGGCTATGTCGCCGCTTGTGAGGATCGGCATCGCCTGGCTGAGCTGCGCGTCGCTCCAGTCCCACCATGCCATCTCCCGCAACAGGGCAATGTCTGCGTCGTCAAAGCGTTTGCGGATCATCTTGGCCGGGTTTCCGCCGACGATGGCGTAGGGCTCCACATTGCGGGTCACAAGGGCGCGCGTGCCGATCACGGCGCCGTCGCCGATGGTCACGCCCGGCATGATGATGGCCTCGGCGCCGATCCACACATCGTTTCCGATGAGCGTGTCTCCGGCCGGCTGATAGCCGTTTTCGGCTCCAGCGAATGCCGGCACCTCGCTCATCCAGAAAAACGGGAATGTGCTGATCCAGTCGCTGCGGTGGCCCTGATTGCCGGCCATGATGAAGGCGGCGCCAGTGCCGATGGAGCAGAAGCTGCCGATCACGAGCCTGTCCACACCGGGCTCGGGAAGCAGGTAGCGTGCGCAGTCATCAAAGCTGTGGCCGTGATAATAGCCGGAGTAATAGCTGTATCGACCGGCGATGATGTTTGGGTTGTTGATCTGGCGGTCGAGAGTCATGCCCTTGAAGGGGCTTTCGAAGAAATTGTTCATGAGCGTTACCATTGAATCTGTGCCGCTGTGGCGGCGATATCCCGTTTGCGATGACGCAAACAAGCGAGCGCCGGCAAGCGCAACGAGCAAGGCCGGCGCGGAGGCTTCTCGCGGCGACGCGCGGAAGCGGATTCAGATGGTACAATCTGCAGACTTCATACGATCATTATGCGCCGGATATCCGCGCCGGTGCAAGCATGTGAACTGGCTGCCGCGGAGGCTTCGAGCCTTTTTTACGAACTGCCGGGCGATTTCAATCCCAGCGCCTGCAACTGCATCACGATCAGCCCGAGGACAATCAGGCCGAGACCGGCAAGGCGCGACCAGGTGACCGGTTTCTGGGGCAGGCCGACAAGGCCCCACTGATCGATCACGATCGACGCCAGCATCTGCCCGGCGATCACCGCCATGATGAAGCCGGCAGCGCCAAGCTTCGGCGCAAGCATGAGCGCGCCGGTGATATAGACGACGCCGACAATGCCGCCGATCCATATCCAGCGCGGCGCCTGGGCAAGGTTCGCAAGCGTCGGGGCCTGGACCTTCGCCAGAAGCATCACGGGCACGATGCAGGCGAAACTGACAGCGAGGGAAACGAGCGTGCCCCACAGCGGATGGCCGAGCGCGCGTCCCAGCGCCGCATTGGCGCCTGCCTGGAACGGAACGACCGCGCCGGTGATGATGGCGGCGATGATGAGGATCAGTGCGTTGGTTTGCATGGTGAACAATCTCCGTTGCGCCCCAGATGCACTATTTGCTTGGTCGATGGAAATTCCGATGTATCATCCTCAATATGCATAATATGAATAATCTTCGCGGCATCGACCTCAATCTTCTCGTGGTTCTCGATGCCCTTCTGGCCGAGCGTCATGTGTCGCGCGCGGCCGCCCGGCTGAACATGAGCCAGCCCGCCGTCAGCCATGCGCTCGCGCGTCTGCGTGTGCTCTTCGACGATCCCTTGCTGATCCGTCGCGGCGGGCAACTCGTCGCGAGCGCCCGGGCGCTCGAGATCGCGCCTGTCCTGGAGGAGGCCCTCAGGCAGATGCGCGTGGTTTTCGGCCCGAGCGGCTTCGATCCCGCGAAGGAGAAGCGCACCTTTCGCCTTACCATGTCGGACTACGGCTCCGCCGTTATCCTTCCCGAGTTGACGCGGCTGCTGCGGCTGGAGGCGCCGGGCATCGATCTGGTGATCACCCAATCGAGCCGGGAAGCCATGGTGCGGCAGGTGCTGGACGGGGAATGCGATCTTGCCCTGGGGGTCTTCCCCGATCTTCCCGAACGGCTGGAGGCCGGGCCGTTGATCAGCGAGAATTTCGCCTGCCTTGCGGATCGGGAGAGCATGCCGGGCAAGGAGCGCCTTGATATGGAAGCCTATCTCTCACGGCCCCACGTTCTCGTTGCGATGAGGGACGGCGCAAACACCGAGGTCGATACGGCCCTGCGCGCCGCCGGCCATCAGCGCCGCCTCGCGGTCACGTTGCCGCATTGGGGAAACGCGCCGCGTCTGATCCAAGGGACGGACCTGGTTCTCACCGTCGCGCGCAACGCTCTTGTTCCTTATGAAAGTGATCCGACCCTGATCATCTTCGAGCCGCCATTCACGATCCCGTCCTTTCCCTTCGTTCAGGTCTGGCATGAACGGCGCGGCGGCGATCCCGCCCATATCTGGCTGCGCGACGCCGTTTCAGGTGTTGCGATATCACTGGGGCAATAAGCGATCCCTGTCCCTTGATCGGGCGCCATATGGACGGTGCGATCACGATGCCAGACTGGCGGCAATGACCGGCCTTTGCCGCGTCAGCGCTGGACGCCGGTCCTCAAAGCCGGTTGCTGGAGACCTTGCGACGCATTCAGGCGTGAACAGGGTCCGCGAATCGTGTCGGCTGATACCAGCTTCTATTGGACGGCAGGTGCTGCCGCCATTGCGATCCAGCACGTTTTCAACGATCCCTGCATGGCATCCTGAAAGCGCTCATCCGGGCGCGAAGGTTGCTGCGTTTTGAACCAGCGGCTTGCCCTCCGCTTTGCGCGGGATCGCCGGCATTTGTCGATCTCCGCCAAATCTCCATCATTTCTCGACCGAACATCGAAAGGCGCATGTCAGGTGCGGGTGAAGAACACCAGTCCGGATGCTTTTCATGTCGCACCGCCTTTCATTTATCGCCGCTATCGTTGGCGTCGCCGCCCTCGCACTGTTTCTGATTTTCCGCCACGAGGCGGTTTCGCAGCGGCAAGAACCGTCTGCCGATGCCGGAGGGGCCACGCAGGTCACAACGCTGACGCTTAAGCCGGAGCGCGTGGTCCTGATCGATGCCTTTCCCGGGCGCGTGGCGGCCTATCGGCGGGTCGAGATTCGGCCGCAGGTCACAGGCATCATCAAGAAACGGCTTGTTGAAGGCGGGACCGAGGTCGAGGCGGGCGAGGTTCTCTTCGAAATAGATTCCGCCCTGCTTGAGGCCGATCTCGAAACGGCGCAGGCAGGGTTGATGCGGGCGGAAGGGGCGCTGGCGCATGCCCGCCAGGGGTTGGCGCGGGCAAAGGCGCTGATGGCGGAAAACGTGACGAGCCGCAAGAATTACGAGCAGGCGCAAAACGATTTGACCACGGCAGAGGCGAACCTTGCCGAAGCCCGGGCCGTCGCGCGCCGCCGCAAGCTCGACCTCGATTTCGCCACGATACGCTCGCCGATCAACGGCTATGTCGGCCGCACGGTCGCCGATGAGGGCGCGCTTGCCTCCAGCCAGACGGAACTTGCCGTGGTGCAGGAACTGGACCGTGTTTATGTCGATCTGCGCCTGCCAGCAACGAAGCTGGATGGCGTGCAGTCCGCCGCCGAGGCGGGATTGGGGCCAGCGGAGATCCTCGACGCGGACGGCACGCCGCATCCCCGCTTGGGCCGGCTGGCGCTTTCCGATGTCACGGTCGATCCGGGAACCGGGGATGCCGCGGTCCGGGTCGAGGTGGAAAACCCCGGTCTCAGCCTCCTGCCCGGCATGTATGTCCGCGTTCGCCTGCCGCGCGGCGTTCTTCCCGATGCGCTGCTGGTGCCGGAAGAAGCGGTTGTGCGCAATGGCGCCGGCGAGGCGCAGCTCGTGGTCGTGACGGCGGATGGCCGGGCCGAGCGGCGCAATGTGGTTCTCGGCGAGGCCATCGGCGGACGCGTTGTCGTCACAGCGGGGCTGAAAGCGGGCGAGATGATCGTCATTCGCGGACAGGATCGCGTTCAGGACGGAATGCGCGTGCGCCCGGCGAGCGTACCGCAGGATACCGCAACGGCGACCGATAGGCTCTAATTCTTTGTTTTCGCGCAATTCCGGACGGTGAACCGGCTTCCACTTCACCTGGCATTGCTTTGAAGGTCAGACATCATGCCACAATTCTTTATCGACCGTCCGGTCTTTGCCTGGGTTATCGCGATCTTCATCGCGCTGGCCGGGCTCGTCGCCATTCCGAAGCTTCCGGTGGCCCGCTTTCCGGACATTGCGCCGCCAAGCATCAGCATTTTCGCGACCTATACCGGCGCGAGCGTCGATACGGTCAATGACAGCGTCGTTCGGCCCATCGAGAAGGAACTCTCGAGCGTCAAGAACGTGCTCTATTACGAATCCACCGCCGACTCGACCGGCGGCGCCAACATCATGGTGACGTTCAAGCCCGGAACCGATGCGGAACTGGCGCAGGTGGATGTTCAAAACCGGTTGAAGAATGCCGAAGCGCAGCTTCCCGAGGCGGTCCGGCGCGGCGGCATCAGCGTCGAGGCCGCCGAATCCGGCTTCCTGATGGTGCTCACGCTCCGGTCGGTCAGCGGCGAGACCGACGAGCTCGCCCTTGGCGACTATATGACCCGCAATGTGAGCGAGGAGCTGAAGCGCCTGCCGAGCGTCGGGCGCGTCCAGCAGTTCGGCTCGCCACGGGCCATGCGCGTCTGGGTGGATCCGGCCAAGCTTGCGGCCTACGACCTGACCATGGCCGATGTGACCGAGGCGATCACCCGCGAAAACGCGCAGGTCTCGCCCGGTCGGGTCGGCGACGAACCGACGGTTCCGGGCACGAAGGTGTCGACGCCGCTGACCGTGCATGGCCAGCTGACCACGCCGGAGGCATTCGCGGCGATACCGCTCAGGGCCAAGGCCGATGGCGGGCGGCTTCTGCTTTCGGATGTGGCGCGGATCGAGCTCGGCGCCCAGACGCTGGCCTTCAGCGTCAGCAGCAATGGCAAGCCGGCCGCTGCTGCCGCGATCCAGATGCGGCCCGGCGCCAACGCCGTCAGCACGGCCGCTGCAATCGAAAAGCGCCTGGCGGAACTGAGGCCCTCAATGCCGCAGGATATGGAGATCGCGATCTCCTACAACACCGCGCCCTTCGTGAAGGTCTCGATCACCAAGGTCGTGCATACGCTGATCGAGGCGATGGTGCTGGTCTTCCTGGTGATCCTGCTGTTCCTGCAGAACATCCGCTATACGCTGATCCCGACCATCGTCGCGCCTATCGCGCTTCTGGGCACCTTCGCGGTGATGATGCTCGCCGGCTATTCGATCAACGTTCTGACCATGTTCGGCATGGTGCTCGCCATCGGCATTATCGTCGATGATGCCATCGTCGTCGTCGAGAATGTCGAGCGGATCATGTCGCGGCAGGGCTTGTCGCCGCGCGACGCCACCCGCCAGGCGATGCGCGAGATTTCGGGCGCGATCGTCGGCATCACGCTGGTGCTTGCGGCAGTCTTTATTCCTATGGGCATGGCAGCCGGGTCCGTCGGCGCGATCTATCGCCAGTTCACCCTGTCGATGGCGGTGTCGATCCTGTTCTCCGCCTTCCTTGCGCTGACGCTGACGCCAGCGCTGTGCGCCACGATCCTGAAACCCGTCCAGACCCATGCCAAAGGCGGTTTCTCCGGGTGGTTCAACAGAGGATTCGATGCGCTGGCGGCGCGCTATACCGGCGCGGTCGGCTGGGTCCTGCGGCGCGGCGGGCGGATGCTGGTCATCTATGTCGCGCTGCTTGCGGCACTCGGCTACGGCTATTCGAAGATACCGACATCGTTCGTGCCGGAAGAGGATCAGGGTAACTTCATGGCGATGTTCGAGCTTCCGGCAGGCGCCACCGCCGAACGCACGCGCGCGGTCGTCAAGACCTATGAGGCCCATACCGCGACACGGTCCGATATCGTCGAGAGCCTCGTGATCCTCGGCTTCGGCTTTTCCGGCTCCGGTCCCAATGCCGCCCAGGCCTTTACCAGCCTGAAGGACTGGGGCGACCGCGACACCACGGTGGACCGGGAGATCGCGGCGGCGGAAGCCGCCATGGCCGACATTCCCGAAGGCATGGCCATGATCATGAAACCGCCGGCGATCGAATCGCTCGGCACCACCTCCGGCTTCGCGCTGAGGCTCGAGGACCGGGCCAATGCAGGGCCGGAGGCGCTGAAGGCGGCAGAGGACCAGTTGATCGCGTTGGCCGCCGAAAGCAGGCTGGTGAGCGGCGTGATGGCGGACGGGCTGCCCGATGGCCAGAGCATCGCGCTCAGGATCGATCGCCAGAAGGCGCTGGCGCTCGGTGTATCCTTCTCGGCCATCAGCGACATGATCTCGACGGCGATCGGGTCGACCTATGTCAACGACTTCCCCAATAACGGGCAGCTTCAGCAGGTGGTCGTGCAGGCCGATGCGCCCGCAAGGATGCATGTCGAGGATGTGCTGCGTCTCAAGGTGCGCAATATCGATGGCGGCATGGTTTCCCTGTCGGAAGTCGTCGAGCCGGTTTGGGAAACGACGCCGCTGCAGGTGCAACGCTATAACGGCTATCCGGCTGCGAACATCTCGGGCTCGGCGGCGCCGGGCGTTTCGAGCGGCGCGGCAATGGCCGAGATGGAGCGTCTGGCGCAACAATTGCCGCGCGGCTTCGCGGTGGAATGGACCGGGCAATCGCTGCAGGAACGGCAATCCGCCGCGCAGACGCCAATGCTGCTGGCCGCCTCGATGCTGGTCGTGTTCCTCGTGCTTGCGGCACTTTATGAAAGCTGGTCGATCCCGCTCTCGGTCATGCTGGTCGTGCCGCTCGGCGCGCTCGGCGCGGTGCTGGCGGTGCTGGCGCGCGGCATGGACAATGACGTCTTCTTCAAGGTGGGCCTGATCACCATCATCGGGCTTTCGGCCAAGAACGCCATTCTTCTGGTCGAATATGCCCGCCACCTGAAAAATGACGGCATGAGCCTCCATCGGGCCGTGCTGCGGGCATCCCGGCTGCGGCTGCGGCCGATCGTGATGACGTCGCTGGCCTTCATCCTCGGCGTCGTCCCATTGATGCTCGCGCATGGCGCCGGCTCCGAAATCCAGAACGCAATTGGAACCGGCGTGTTTGGCGGCATGCTGTCGGCAACGACGCTTGCGGTATTCTTCGTGCCGGTGCTCTACGTTACAGTCAGCCGACTGACGCTGCGCGGATCGCGGAAGAAGGGTGTTGCCGACAAACCCGAACCCGCCGCGCCGGCGTAATGAGTTCGGGCGTTCCCTGTCATTCGAAAGGATGCACGGGGAACGCTCCGGACCGCGTTTCAAAGATCGAAGACATGGCCATGAACAATGCTCTGATCCTGATTATCGAAGACGAACCCGAGATTGCGGAAATCATCGGCACCTATATGGCGCGCGAGGGCTTCCGGGTCATCACTGCGGGCGACGGGACCGTCGGGCTTGCCCATCATCTGCGCTTGCGCCCCGATTTGGTCGTGCTCGACATCAAGCTTCCCGGACAAGACGGCTACGAGGTGCTGGCGGCAATCCGCCGGCGCGGCGATACGCCGGTGATCATGGTCACAGCACTTGCGGAAGATCTCGACAAGCTGCAGGCGCTGCGCATCGGCGCCGACGATTATGTCGTCAAACCGTTCAACCCGCTCGAGGTCGTGGCCCGTGCCAAGGCCGTTTTGCGCCGGACCATGGGGCGCGGAGCCGCCGAGGTGTTGCGCGTCGGCCCGCTGACCGTCGATCCGCAGGCCTATCGCGCGGCGGTCGAAACGCCCGCCGGATCGGTGGCGCTCGATCTGACTCGGACCGAATTCCGCATCCTCGCCCATATGGCCGCAAGCCCCGGCCGGGCGTTCGAGCGCGCGGAACTGGTCGATGCCTGCATGCCGGAGAGCGAAGCGCTCGACCGCACGGTGGACAGCCATGTCAGCAATCTGCGCCGCAAGCTTTCCGCCGCCGGAGCGGAGGGCTTGCTCACCGCCGTGCGCGGCGTCGGCTACCGGCTGGACAGCATCGATGAGTAGAAACCTGAATTCCCGGATCGTCCGTGCGATGATCGCACTGACCCTGCTTGCCTTCGCCGTCGTCTATTTCGGGCTGATTGCGTATTTCTTCTTCATCTATGAATGGCTCTATCCCGAATTCACCGACGATGACTTTCTGCGCACCGGCGATATCGTCACTTTGGGCCTGCTTCTGGGGATCGGCATATCCACCGCCTCTTTGCTCGGCTGGATCTTGGCACGACGGATCGTGGAACCGCTGAAATCGGTTGCCGAGGCTGCCCGCCGTGTCGCGGAAGGCGATTTTTCGGCGCGCGCCTCGTTGCGCAGCGGCAATTTCGGCGAGGCCGGCGACCTTGTCGACGATTTCAACCAGATGGCGGAACGGCTGCAACGCGCGGAGACCGAGTTGCAATATTCCAACTCGGCGATCGCGCATGAGCTCAGGACCCCGCTCACCATTCTGCGCGGGCGGTTGCAGGGCCTTTCGGATGGCGCTTTCACCCCCAGCCCGGAACTTTATTCCCGGCTGATCGAACATGTGGACGACCTTTCGGCCATAGTGGAGGAATTGCGCACGCTGGCGCTGGGCAATGCCGGCCAGCTCGATCTGCAGGTCGCGCGTCTCGACCTCGCGGAGGAGGCCGAGGCCGCGGTGAATTCGCTCGAGGAGGCGCTTGCGAAGGCCGGGATCGTCGCGAACCGGCATCTGGGCAGCGCAGTCACGACCGCCGATCGGGCAAGGTTGCGGCAGGCCTTCGTAGCGCTTCTCGAAAACTGCTGCCGCTATGCACCGGGAAGCACCGTGCTCGTGGAGACGGGCTTTTCCGCAGAGCATGTCTTCTTCCGCTGCACCGATACCGGCCCCGGCCTTTCCGCTGAAAACCGGGCGCGCGCTTTCGAGCGGTTCTGGCGCGCGGACGAGTCGCGCGGCCGGGCCAGGGGCGGTTCGGGTCTCGGCCTGCCGATCGTCAAGGCGATCGCCAAGGCGCATGGCGGCGACGCGCTGATCCTGCCTTCCCAAAACGCCGGCCTTGCCGTCGAAATCCGGCTGCCGCGCCGGGATTAGCCTGCAGTGACAATTTAAGGTTTGTGGTTTCCCTTTTCCTCAAATCAGATTCAACACTGACTTTTGGAGGTCGGTGTGGAAGGTGAAGTTCTTCGAGATGTTCAGTGGGAACGTCTTCGTGAGTTTGTTCCTGGCGGGCGAAAGGGCAAACAAGGACCGCGCAGCGATGCCCGCCGTTTCTTCGATGCCATTCTCTGGCTGGCGCGCTCGGGTGCGCGCTTGCGCGACCTGCCGGAAGACCGTTTCGGCCCGTATCAAACCGTCAAGCGACGGTATTACCGGTGGATCGAACAAGGCATGTTCGACCGGATATTCGAGGCAGTCGCGACGGAGCCTGACATGGAATGGCTCGCGATAGACGCCACCATCGCAACGTCGTCAAGCGCGCAATGTCCTGACCGGCGGAGCATATCGCCTTCGAGGCCTTCGCCTCATGGGGGCGGTCATCCGGCCCGTGCTGTTTACGTCTTGGCGTCCTCGCCGCCACTGGCTCTCGCCCTTTCCTCCGGCGACATCAGCAGTGCGTAGGCCTCGGTGAGCGGCGGGCTTTCCGGCAGCGGGCCGAGCGGGGCGAGCATCTCCGTCGCGGGCAGCTTTCGACCATCCTTCAGCATCACCGCGCGCACTGTCGCCGTCACCGCGACCTCGCCTTTGTGCGGGCCGCTGAGCGGTATGATACGGTGCTCCATGAAAAGCGAGTTCTCCGTCCAGCCGGCGACCCTCGTTTCCAGCCGGAACAGCTGAAAGGCCCGCAGCGAGCGACGGTAGCGCGCGTTCACCCCGGTTAGAACAGGCTGCCATTTCTCGCGCAAGACCTGTGCGCCGAGCCCGGATCGGGCCAGCAGATCGAACCGGCCAATATCCATGAAGGCCAGATATCTGCCGTTGTTCACGTGCATATTGATATCGAGGTCTTGGGGCCAGACTCGCAGGACAATCGAGGAGATATCTTCAGGCGGGTGGATCGCAGGTGCGAATTTCGCCTTGATCATGGCCCTGATCAGTCGTCCCCAGACATACATGTTTGTTTCCCAAACCCTCTTGGAACCGTGGAAATGGCCGTCTTCTAGATCTTTGCCGGATCCGTCAATATCGGCCTTGAATAACATGACGTATACGTTTATATTATATCGTAAAAGTCATGTCGAAGGAAAATTGTGCGGAGGGAAACCTTGAGGAGGGTGTCCGCACAAGAAGGAGGAGGCGTGCAAGAGGCATTCGATACTGCAACCCCGGGCGATGGCAAAAATCCGCTCGACCGAGCAGAGGCTGATGCGGCCAATGGCGCCACGAGCCCGCACGCCGATACGCTGACGGCTTTTCTGGAGGAATCCGTCGCACGCTTCGCTGATAAAGCGGCCGTCGAGTTCTTTGACCGAACCTGGACTTATAGCGAGATCGACGTCCTGTCCGACCGGTTTGCCGCGGGGCTCGCGTCCATTGGGGTTCGCAAGGGCACGCGCGTTGGCCTCTGCCTTCCCAATTGCCCGTATTCGGTCATTAGTTTCTTTGCCGTGCTGAAGGCGGGCGGCATCGTCGTCAACTTCAATCCTCTCTATACCAGCCGCGAGATTCGCGATCAGATTCGCGATTCCGGAACCGAGTTCATGATCACGCTCGATCTTGCGGCGGTTTACGGAAATCTGGGCTCCGTCGTTGGCGAAACGGGTCTGAAACAGGTGATCATTTGCCCGATGGCAAAGGCCCTGCCATCGATGAAGGGTCTGCTGTTTCGCCTGTTCAAGCGCTCCGATCTGGCGCGGATTCCCGACGATCAGCAGCATCTGCGTTTCGACGCGCTGATGCGGGATGCCGCAAACGCCCCTGTTCCGAAAATCGAAACCGCCCCGTCCGATATTGCCGTCCTGCAATATACCGGCGGCACGACCGGAGTGCCGAAAGGCGCCATGCTGTCGCATGGCGCGCTGGTGGCCAATGCGCGCCAACTGGTCCAGCAGGGCGACCAGAGCGGTCTGCTGGTCGAGGGCGAAGAGATGGTGATGTGCGTGCTGCCTTTCTTCCATGTCTTCGCGATGACCGTCTGCATGCTCTATGCGGTGCAGATCGGCGCCTCGATGCTGCTGGTGCCGCGTTTCAATCGCGATGAACTGATCCCGCTGATGGAGCGGCGCAAACCGACGCTGTTCCCGGCCGTTCCCACAATCTATGGCGCGATCAACAGTGTTGCGCTGACACGCAAGGTGCATCTCGAATCGCTCAAACTGTGCATCTCGGGCGGGGCGCCGCTGCCGAATGAAGTGCGCGTCGACTTCGAAAAGCTGACCGGGTGCCGGCTTGCGGAAGGCTACGGCCTGACGGAGTGTTCGCCGGTCGTCTCCGTCAATCCGCTGGACGGCAGTTCGGGGCGGCCGGGGTCCGCCGGTCTTCCGATGGCCGGGACGACACTGGAAATCCGGGATTCCGAAAATCCGGCGGTGCTGCTGCCGACGGGCGTCAAGGGCGAGCTCTGGGTACGCGGTCCGCAGGTCATGTCCGGTTACTGGAACCGTCCGGACGAAACCGCGCATGTGCTGCGCGACGGCGCGCTTCGAACCGGCGATGTCGGCTATCTGGATGAGGACGGCTATCTCTATCTCGTCGACCGGCTGAAGGACCTGATCATTTGCTCGGGCTACAACGTCTATCCCCGCGTCATCGAAGAGGCGCTTTACGAGCACGATGCGGTGGCCGAAGCGATCGTCATCGGCGTTCATGACGCGTATCGCGGCGAGCGGCCGAAGGCCTTCGTTTCGCTGCGCAAGAACGCGCAGGTCACGGTCGAGGAGCTGCATGAATTCCTGGTTCCGCGTCTCTCCAAGATTGAATTGCCGCGCGACATCGAAATTCGCGATACGCTGCCGAGAACCATGGTCGGCAAGCTTTCGAAAAAGGAATTGATCGAGGAAGAGCGTCGTGCCTCTCATGATGGCGCAAAGGTGAATGCCGGGGAGGCAGACAGTCATGTTGACGGGTAGGTCAGGGGGCCGCTATGGTGAATCGCTTAAGAAAGAGAAGGTTTTACGTGGCGGATCAGTTTTTTACCGTGACCCAGTTGGCCGAAGAGCTCGGGCTCACGCCACGGGCCTTGCGGTTCTACGAGACCAAGGGTTTGATAACCCCGGGCCGGGCCGGAAAGACGCGCATCTACACGCAGCGCGACCGCGCCCGTCTGATCCTCATTCTGCGCGGCAAGCGGCTTGGCTTCTCGCTGGAGGAGATCAAGGAATTTCTGGACCTTTACAAGGTCGACCATACGCAACAGGAGCAGTTGACGGCGCTTTTGCGGGCGGTGCACGAGCGCATCCAGCTTCTGGAAGAGCAGAAGGTCGCGATCGACCTCACCCTCTCGGAACTGAAAACCGTCGTGCGCGAAACCGAAGAACGGCTGTCACAAAAGGCTGGCAAGCTCGCGAGCTGACCCGCTCCGGGAGATCGGGCGCCCCTGTCGTCGCAGCCTCTTCCGCAACGTTCAAAGGGATGCCCGCGTCCCTGTTGCCCCCAATCACTGCCATATGTTCATTGCCGGTTCCCCGCCTGGGCGGAACCGGCGACCAACGCATTGGGTCTGAAGGCCGAGCGCCTCGCGCCAATGCGCATCGCTTTCTATTTTCAATCCAAAACATCACGTTTGCCGGGAGTAAACCATGACCAACGTTGTCATCGCGGGCTATCAGCGCTCGCCGTTTTCACTTGCCACAAAGGGCGAACTGGCCCGTGTCCGTCCGGATGATCTGGCGGCCCAGGTGGTGCGCGGGCTGGTCGAGAAGACCGGCGTCAAGGTGGAGGATATCGAGGACCTGATCCTCGGCTGCGCCTTTCCGGAAGCCGAGCAGGGCTTCAACCTCGGCCGTCTCGTGGTGTTGATGGCGGATCTGCCGCAATCGGTCGGCGGCGTGACGGTCAACCGCTTCTGCGGCTCCTCGATGCAGTCGATCCACATGGCCGCCGGCCAGATCCAGCTCGGCGCCGGCGAAGTCTTCATCTGCGCCGGGGTTGAAAGCATGAGCCGGGTGCCGATGACCGGCTTCAACCCGATGCCGAACCCCGCGCTCTACGCCAAGGTGCCCGGCGCCTATATCGGCATGGGCGACACGGCGGAAAACATCGCGACCAAATGGCAGATTTCGCGCGAGCAACAGGAAGCCTTTGCCGTGAAGAGCCACGAAAAGGCCACCGCGGCGCGCGCCGAAGGACGGCTGAAGGACGAGATCGTGCCGATCAGCGTGAAGGGCGGAACGGTTTCTGAAGACGGCTGCATCCGTCCCGAAACCACGGCCGAGGCGCTGGCCGGCCTGAAACCGGCCTTCTCTGCCGACGGCACGGTGACCGCCGGCACCTCCTCGCCGCTGACGGATGGCGCTTCGGCCGTGCTGGTGTGCTCGGAGGAGTATGCGATGAAAAACGGCCTGACGCCGCTCGCCCGCCTGACCTCCGTCGGCATCAGCGGCTGCGCGCCGGAAATCATGGGCATCGGCCCGGTCGGCGCCAGCCGCAAGGCGCTGGAACGCGCCGGCCTCGATGCCGGCGCCATGGATGTGATCGAGCTCAACGAAGCCTTCGCCAGCCAGTCGCTGGCCTGCATCCGCGATCTCGGCCTTGCCGAAGACCGGATCAACCTTGATGGCGGGGCGATCGCGCTTGGCCATCCGCTCGGCGCCACCGGCGCGCGCATCGTCGGCAAGGCGGCCTCGCTGTTGCAGCGTGAGGGCGGCAAGTATGCGCTCGCCACCCAGTGCATCGGCGGCGGCCAGGGCATCGCAACCATATTGGAGCGCCTCTGATGTCTGATACGGAATTCAAGATCAACACGGTCGCCGTCATTGGCTCCGGCGTGATGGGGTCAGGCATTGCCGCCCAGGTCGCCAATGCCGGTCACAAGGTGCTGCTGCTGGACATTGTTCCAGAGGGTGCTGAAAACCGCAACGTGATCGCGGAAACCGCGCTCGCCAGGATGAAGAAGGCCGATCCCGCGCCGTTCATGTCGAAACGGGCCGCGAAGCTGGTTGAAACCGGCAATATCGAGGACGATCTCGAAAAGTTGGCCGGCGTCGACTGGATCATCGAGGTCGTTGTCGAAAAGCTTGATGTCAAGCAGGCGCTCTACCGGCGGATCGACGCCGTGCGCAAGCCGGGCACGGCGATCTCGTCGAACACCTCGACCATTCCGCTTGCCCGCCTTGTTGAAGGCATGCCGGAGGCGTTCGTCCGTGATTTCATGATCACCCACTTCTTCAATCCGCCGCGCTACATGCGGCTGATGGAACTGGTGACGGGGCCTGATACCAACGAAGCGCTCGCCGCGGCCGTGACCGATTTTGCCGACCGCAAGCTCGGCAAGAGCGTCGTCGTCTGCAACGACCGTCCCGGCTTCGTCGCCAATCGTCTTGGCGTCACCTGGATCCAGCTCGGCGTGCTGAAGGCGCTGGAACAGGGGCTGACGGTGGAAGAGGCCGACGCGGTGATGGGCAAGCCCTTCGGCATTCCCAAGACCGGCATTTTCGGCCTGATCGATCTCGTCGGCCTCGACCTGATGCCGCATATCGGCGCAAGCCTGAAGAGTGCGTTGCCGGACGGCGACATGTTCCACGAGACCAATCGCGACCTGCCGCTGGTCAACAAGATGATCGCCGATGGCTATACCGGCCGCAAGGGCAAGGGAGGCTTCTACCGGCTGAACCGCGAGGGCGGCCGGAAGATCAAGGAGGCGATCGATCTTGAGAGCGGCCGCTACAGCGTGTCCGCAAAGGTCGAGAGCGCTGAACTGAAGGCGGCGCGCAAGCCGCGTCAGGTTATGGAAATCGACGGACCGCTCGGCCGCTATGCCTTCGGCGTCATGGCCAACACGCTGTCCTATGCGGCAAGCCTCGTCGGCGACGCCGCCGACGATATCGCCGCGATCGACGAGGTCATGCGGCTTGGCTATAACTGGCGCTGGGGACCGTTCGAACTGGTCGACATGATCGGCGCGCCGTGGCTGGTTGCGCGGATGCGTGAGGAAAATATTCCTGTTCCCGACGTGCTGGAAAAGGTGGGCGAGCGCACCTTCTACCGCATCGAGGACGGCAAGCGTCAGGCTCTCCAGCCGGATGGCAGCTACCGCGACATCGAACGTCCCGAGGGCGTGCTGATGCTCGAGGATATCAAGCGCGTCAGCAAGCCGCTTCTGAAGAATGGTTCGGCATCGGCTTGGGATATCGGCGACGGCGTCGTGTGCTTCGAGTTCACCTCGAAGGCCAACGCCATGGACGACCAGATCATGACGCTGCTCGACAAGACCATCGGGCTTGTGAAGAAGAACTACAAGGCGCTGGTGATCTATAATGAGGGCACCAATTTCTCGGTCGGCGCCAATCTGGGCCTCGCGCTGTTTGCCGCCAATATCGCCGCCTGGGGCGAGATCGAGAAGCTGGTCAGCAATGGTCAGGCTACCTATCGCAAGATGAAATATGCGCCGTTCCCCGTGGTTGCCGCGCCCTCCGGAATGGCGCTTGGCGGCGGCTGCGAGATCGTGCTGCATTCCGATGCGGTGCAGGCGTATGCCGAAACCTATATCGGCCTCGTGGAATGCGGCGTCGGTCTGGTGCCGGCCTGGGGCGGATGCCGGGAAATGCTGACCCGCTGGCAGAACAATCCGGCAGCCCCGAAGGGGCCGATGCCGGCAACGGCCAAGGTCTTCGAAATGCTGTCGACCGCGACTGTCGCCAAGTCGGCCGAAGAGGCTCGGGAACTCCTGTTCCTCGGCAAGGATGACGGCGTGACCATGAACCGCTACCGGCTTCTGGCCGATGCCAAGGCGCGGGCGCTTGCCATGGTCGACGGCTATCAGCCGCCGGAACCGCAGGAAATCGTGCTGCCCGGCCCCTCGGGCAAGATAGCCCTTGAAATGGCCGCCGAGGGCTTTGCTCGCCGCGGGATCGCCACGCCGCACGACCTGACGGTGGCGCGCGAGCTTGCGACCGTCTTGACCGGCGGCGACACCGACATCATCGACCCGGTGGATGAGAACACGATTCTCGAACTGGAACACGAAAGCTTCATGCGTCTCGTCAAGACAAAGAAGACCCTCGACCGGTTCGAGAGCGTCATCGAAACCGGCAAACCCCTGAGAAACTAGGAAAGAGGACGAAAACCATGCAAGTCTACAATGCGCCCATAAGGGACATGCGTTTCGTTCTGCAGGAACTGATCGGCATCGGCGATTATCCCGAGATTCCCGGTCTTGAGGAGGTCACGCCGGACCTGGCCGACGCGATCCTGGAAGAATCCGGCAAGTTCTGCACCGAAGTGCTGCTGCCGCTGAACGCAACCGGCGACGAAGAGGGCTGCGTGCTGGAAAACGGCGTCGTGCGCACGCCGAAGGGCTTCAAGGAGGCCTACAAGGCGTTTGCCGAAAGCGGCTGGACGGCGATGGCCTCTGCTCCGGAATGGGGCGGGCAGGGCCTGCCGGAATCCATCAACAAGCTGGTGGAGGAGATGAGCTGCGCGGCCAATCTCTCCTTCGGCCTCTATCCGGGCCTCACCCACGGCGCCTATCAGGCGATCGTCGACCATGCCAGCGAGGAGTTGAAGCAGACCTATCTGCCGAAAATGGTCGAGGGCACGTGGTCAGGCACGATGTGCCTGACGGAGGCCCATTGCGGTACCGATCTCGGCCTGCTGAGGACCCGCGCGGAGCCGCAGGATGACGGCTCCTACAAGATCACCGGCTCGAAGATATTCATCTCCGCCGGCGAGCATGACCTCACCGAAAACATCATCCATCTGGTGCTGGCGCGGCTTCCCGATGCGCCGAAGGGCGTCAAGGGCATCAGTCTGTTCCTGGTGCCGAAATTCCTGCCGAACGCCGATGGCACGCCGGGCCAGCGCAACGGCGTGACCTGCTCGGGCATCGAGCACAAGATGGGCATCAAGGCCTCTGCCACCTGCCAGATGTCGTTCGACGAGGCCACCGGCTGGCTGGTCGGCGAGCCGCACAAGGGCATGCGCGCCATGTTCACGATGATGAACAGCGAGCGGCTGTCAGTCGGCATCCAGGGGCTGGGTGCGGCGGAAGCGGCCTATCAGGGCGCCGTCGCCTATGCCAAGGAGCGGCTTCAGGGTCGCTCGCTTGCCGGCGCCAAACACCCGGACAAGCCCGCCGACCCGATCATCGTCCACCCCGATGTGCGCCGAATGCTGATGACGATGCGCGCCAATGTCGAGGGTTGCCGCGCGCTTGGCGGCTGGGTGGCGCGCAATCTCGACATGATGAAGCATCACCCCGATCCGGAAACGCGCAAGGAAGCGGAAGACTTCACCGCGCTGATGACCCCGATCGTCAAGGCGCTGTTCACCGATCTTGGCTTCGAGACTGCCTCGATCGGCATGCAGGTCTATGGCGGCCATGGCTTCATCCGCGATCACGGCATGGAGCAATATGTCCGCGACAGCCGCATCTCGATGATCTACGAGGGCACCAACGGCGTGCAGGCGCTCGATCTCGTCGGCCGCAAGATGCCGGCGCATATGGGCCGCTATCTGCGTTCGTTCTTCCATCCGGCGCTCGCGGAAATCGATGCCGCGATCGATGACGACCGGCTTTCCGATCTGGTCCAACCGCTGTCGAAGGCCTTTGGCGGGCTGCAGCTCTGCACCGCCGAGATTGCGCAGAAGGGCCTGAGGGATCCGGAGGAGGCCGGTGCCGCCGCGACCGAATATCTGCGTCTCTTCGGCCTAGTCGCGCTCGGCGTGATGTGGCTGCGGACGGCCAAGGTCGCCCATGCCGCGCTCGACGGCGAATGCGACGATCCCGAATTCTACAAGGCCAAGCTCGTCACGGCGCAGTTCTACATGACCCGCATCCTGCCGCAGGCCGCCGGCCTCGTCGCCGCGATCCGCTCCGGCAAGTCCGCGATGATGGCGCTCGACGAGATGGCGTTTTGATGCGGTGGAACGTCGACAGGGAAAGGAACGACAATGGCTGAGATCAGCGCGTTGATTGCGGCAATGGAAGCAAAGTCCGATGCGCTCCAGGAGCTTGGGTATCGGGTCCGCTTCGACATGAAGGATGCCGGGTCGATTTTGCTCGATGCCACGGACGGCGATGTCGAGATTGAAGAGGATGAGAGCGGCAAGGCCGAGGCCGACACCGTGCTCATTCTCACCTCGGACAATCTTGAAAAGCTGATCAAGGGAAAGCTGAACCCGATGCTGGCCTTTTCCACGGGCCGACTGAAGGTTCGCGGCTCCCAGGGCGTGGCGCTGAAACTCGCGGGTCTTCTGGAGGAGGCCTCCTAAGTCCACCTGAAACACGAAAGGCAGCGCCTGTTCCAGGCGCTGCCTCCAGGCTGCTGACAAAGCTACAGCTTCTGGGATTGTCACGCACGCCAACCCCACCCACAGGAGTCATGCTCGGACTTGATCCGAGCATCCAGACGGATCAACCGATTGATTTTCCTAAGTCTTATTGCAGACACTGGCCGTGCTGCCTGGATCCTCGTGTCAAGCACGAGGATGACCCCGCGTTTAGGGACGGTTTGGTAACAAACTGAAGGCAGCGCCAATTCAGTGCGCTGCCTCAATCTTGCGCGACCGGCCTCCCTGTCGGCGGTCGGTCGCTTCTTTTTTTGTCCTGCTACTTCGTCCGGCGCCAGGTCTGGCTCTTGCAGATCACGCCGCCCATGATGCAGCCGGAAAGCTTCAGCGTGTTGGCGTCTGTCAGCTCCATCTTGCCGGTATAGGTCTTGCCGTTCTCGAAATTGTAGAGCTTGCCTTTCCAGGCATTGTCGCCATCGGCCGAGAGTCCTGAGAGCATCTCAGTCCCGACGAGCGGGCGGCTGCGCTTTGCGGCGTCGGGGTTCTTGACGTCGTTCGACGGCGTTTGCTGCCAGACAATGGTGCCGCAGTAATTGCTGCCGCAAGGCGCGATCTGAACCTGGGTCTTGCCGCTTTCGGTCAGCCATTTGCCGTCCGGCGAAGCGGCTGCGGCCACCGAGGCCGTCATCAGACCTGCTGCGAGTGCAGCGCCGAGAACTCTTCTGATCATGAAACTCCTCCCGTTTCGTGTGTCCGAACCATCGACCGACGTGGCGGTTCCTCCTCAAGAACCGCCAAAGGCCTTGCCGCTCCCGGTTTTGGCCGGGAGCGGTGCTAGAGCCTTTCCGCATTTCACGGAAACGCGGAAAGGCGCTATCTCTTTGTTTTTACGCAATTCCGGACGGTGAACCGGTATCCACTTCACCTGGAATTGCTGTAAGTCTCAGAAGCGATAGCGCAGGCTGGCCGAAACGATACCGACGTGGGCATCGACATCGCCGAAGAAGGCGAGACCCGCGTAGTGCGGATTGTTGGCGTCGATCTTGATGTCGGTGTCGCCGGTGGTGAAGATGTGCTCATAGGCGAAGTCGAGCGACAGCTTGTCGTTCCAGCTGTAGGTGCCGCCGAGCGAGGCGTGGACGCGATCGCTGTCGGGCAGGCGCAGGTCGCGGTTGGTGGTCGAGATTGGCGACCATTCGTAACCAACGCCGCCGCGGACCGTGAACCGCTCGTTCATGGCATATTCGAGACCGACGGAGACATAGTAGCCGTCATCATATTCGAAGGGCAGTTCGGTGAGCTGCATGCCATTGGTGAAACCGGACGTGCCGTAGACCGGGAAATCGTTGAAAACGCTCCAGTTGGTCCATTCGAAGCCCGCGTTCAGGGTCAGCTGATCGGTAAGCGCCTGGCTGAGGCCGACCGTGATCTGATCCGGCAGGGTAATGTCGGTCTTCACCGGATAGGAACCGGGCGGAAGCGGCCCCATCATGGCGCCGAGATCGAGATGGCCCTCGAGGTTTTGCTTGATCTGGGAGCGATAGCCAACGCCGATCACCGTGCCGTCCATCGGCGTCAGCGTGAAGCCGAGCGTGAAGCCGACGCCCCAGGAATCGCCTTCAAGTTCGGCCGAGGGCGCACCCGGAAACGGGCTCATCGCCTGCGTCAGCCGGGTCTTGAAATACATCGCCTCGATGCCGCCGCCGATCGCCAGCCAGTCATTGACCTGCCAGGCAATGGTCGGGTTGATGTCATAGCTGAGAACTTCAGAGGTGCGGGCGTAGATCTGTCCGGAATAGTTGAACGGGTTCTTCGTCTCGAGGCCGAAGGGTGTGTTGAGGCCCAGGCCTACCCAGACATCGTCACTGACCTGATAGCTCACATAGCCGGCCGGCAGCGCCGCATCGAGCGCCATATCGCCGGTCGAACCGGTGCCGCCCAAGAGCAGAAGCGCCGGCGCGGTCCCGCTTGTCGGGGTTATGTCGGAATAGGGGAAAATGCCTGAAAGATCGACTTCGACCTGGAAGCCTTCGAAGGCGGCCATCGTTGCCGGGTTCCAGTACATCGAGCCGAGGCCGGCCTGTCCTGCCGCCGCGCCCGCAAAGGCCTGGCCCTGACCGACCGCGCTTTGCTCGCGCAACGCGAACGAGCCGGCTGACGCCGTTCCCGCGCACAATAGCGTTGCCGCGCTGAGCATTAGAAGATGTATTCGGCTGGGTTTGTTCATCGCTTGCTCCTCCTCACGCAAAACCGGAGCGTCTCACGCTCCTCATCCCAATTGGAAAGATATATGACGTTAAGGTAATCTAGTATCCTAATAAGGAAGAGGGCGCGAGAATCTTCCCAACCTGTGGCCGAATTGGCACACATCATGTGTCGCCTTACACCCCAACCGGTACTCGGGCGGCGATCGCCATGCGGAGGGATTTCGGCATGGCCGGCCCGTCCGCCGATCGGCGGGCCTTGGTTATTTTCTGGTGGGTGCGGAATGCTATTTGCCGCAATGTTGTACGAATGTATAGTAACGACGACAAATTAGCGGCTGGCGGCCTCTGGAGGCGGTATTCTGCAGGGGCGGATCAGGCTCAAAAATGAATAGAAGAATGACTTGGCTGCTGCCGCGAGAGCCGGAAGGCTTTTGTAAAGGCATTGAAGGCCAGCAGGAGGACATCGAGGTGACACGACGAGGCTACCAGCGCCTGGGGGTAGATGCCCGGCGCAGCGCATTGCTTGAGGCGACGCTGGATTGCCTGGCGGAGGACGGCATGGGCGGCGCCAGCGTTCGCAGGATAGCGGAGCGCGCCGGCGTTTCGCCGGGGCTGATCCGGCACTATTATGCGTCAAAGGACGAAATGGTCCATGAGGCCTATGCCTACCTGATGGGCAACCTGACCGGGGCGGCGGCGGCTTCCGCCCATGCGGCCTCGGAAGGACCGGCGCAGGCGCTGGCGCATTTCATCGCGGCCAATGTCAGGCAACCGAACCTTTCCGCGCGCAAGGTTTCGCTGTGGGCGACCTTCATCGGGCGCGTCCGCTCCGGGCAGCTTTACGCCGATATCCACCGGGAAAGCTACCGCGAGTTCCTCGATCTGCTGGAGGAACTGGTCCACCCGGTTCTGGTGCAGCATGGGCTGCCCGCAGATCCGGCGGCCTGCCACAGCCATGCCATCGCGCTCAACGGGCTGATCGACGGCCTCTGGCTGGAAGGCTCTCTCGGGCACGGGCTTTACGACCCCGCGCGCCTGCCGGGCATAGCGCTCGCCGCCGCCGAAGGCATTCTACGCCTGCCCGACCAGACACTGGTGCGCGCCGTCGCACTCTGACAACAAGGAAAATACATGCACTACGCGTCAATCACCCGCAGGCTCAGGGATCTGGGCGGCGATCAATGGGCCGTTCACAACGCCGCCCGCGACCGCAATGCGCGCGGCGCGGCGATCATCATGCTGACCATCGGCGAGCCCGACATTCCCACCGATCCGGACCTTGTCGAAATCTGTGCGCAATCGATGCGTAAGGGCCGCACCCGTTATTCCAACGGCCGCGGCGAAACCGGGCTGGTCAGCGCGCTGGAAGCCACCTATGCCCCGCGCCTGCCCGGCATCGGCCCCGAGAATATCCTGTGCTTTCCCGGCACCCAGACCGCGCTCTTCGCCGTGATGCTGGCGCTGGTCGAAGACGGCGACGGCGTGCTGATCGGCGATCCCTATTACGCCACCTATGACGGCGTGGTCGAGGCGACCGGCGCCAGGGTGCAACCCGTGCCGCTGAAGATGGAACACGGTTTCGTGCCGCAACCCGGAGATCTCAGGGACGCGATCACGCCGCAAAGCCGCGTTCTGCTGCTGAACACGCCGCACAATCCCAGCGGCTCGGTCATCGGTCGCGATACCATGAAGGCCATCGGCGATATCGCGATCGCGCATGATCTCTGGATCGTCTGCGACGAGGTCTATGAATCCCTGATCTTTACGGGCGAGTTCTGCTCGCCGCTTGAATTTGCGGCGCTGCGCGAGCGCACCATCATCGTCTCGTCGATCTCGAAAAGTCACGCCGCCACGGGCTTCCGCAGCGGCTGGGCCGTGGGCCCGGTCGAGGCGATGCGCCTTGTCCTGCCGATCTCGGAAACGATGCTGTTCGGCAACCAGCCCTTCATCGCGGACATGACCGAAGCGGCGCTGACCAACGACTACGACACCGCCGCGCGCCTGCGCGACGCGCTGTCCCGCCGGGCGCGCGCCTGCCAGACGGCCTTCGAGGCCGCGAAAGGGCTGTCGTCCTTCCCGCCGCAGGGCGGCATGTTCATGATGGTCGATGTCTCACAGACCGGCCTGAGCGGCGAAGCCTTCGCGTGGCGCCTGCTCGAAGAGGAAGCCGTTGCGGTGATGCCCGGCGAAAGCTTCGGCGCCGAAGCCGGACACCTGATCCGCCTTGGCCTGACGCTGCCCGATGATGAGTTGGCCGAGGCCGTGCGTCGCATCGCGGCGCTGGCGTCCCGACTTTGTGAGGCAGGAGCCGAGGCCGCAACCCCGGCCTGAACAAAGAAGGGCCGGCGCTTGTCACGCCGGCCCCTTCTTCAAACGTTCGGTTGAGCGGCGCCGCGCCACCTCGTCTCCGGCCGCCTTGATGGCATTGCCGTAGAGGCCTTCAAGGTCGAGCGTGGTGCTGAGGTACACGCCATGGAATGGCGAAGCTCACGTCCTCTTCTGGAGATGATTTCGCTATTATTGTACGTTCGTATAATAAAGAGCGGCCTCCGGCGCGGCGGGCGCACACGCTTGGGGAGGATCCGCCGTCATCGGCGTGACGGCGCTTTTCTCAACAGCCAAGCGCAGCTTCCTCATCTCGCCTTCTCGGTTCGGATGAAGTCATCCCCATTCAAAGACCGAGTTTCAGAAGTTCGCTTCGGAATCCCGGTTCGCTGAGCACCACTTCCCCGGCGCCGAGGCTGCGGGCGTGGGCCAGCGCACGCGATGTGAGGCGCTGGCCGGCCTCCACGCTTTGCGGCAGCGGCAATCCGCGTGCGAGCCCCGAAACGATCAGCCCGGCGAACAGATCGCCCGTTCCCGGCAGCGCGACCGGCAGGTGTTCCACCGGGTGTCGGCTTGCGCCGTCAGCGCCGAGAATAACGCTTTCGATGTGGCCGGCGGGCGTATCTTCCAGTAAACAGCCCGTCGCGATCAGATGGGCGCCGGGCGCGATACGGAGAAAGGCCCTGGCTTGCTCAAGGTCTGTCATTGTCGCGATTTCCCGACCGGTCAGCCAGCTCAGTTCGAACGGGTTCGGCGTCGCGATGTCGGCCATCGGCAGCAGACGGTCGCGCATGACGTCGGCAATGGCTTCGGGCACATAGAGGCCGGGGCCGGCATCGCCCATCACCGGGTCGCAGACATAGATGAGGCGCGGATTGACGGCCTTGGCCTCGGCCACGAAATCGGCGACCATCAGCGCCACGTCGAGAGAGCCGATATAGCCGGTCAGGATGAAATCCGCCCGTTCCGGCAGACCGCGTTCGCGCGCGCCCTGCAGCAGGTCGGAGAAGAATTCCGGCGGAAGCGCCCGGCCGCGCAGCGTCGGATAGTCGGGCGTATTCGAAAAGATCACGGTCGGGATCGCCGCCACTTCCAGCCCCGCCGCCTGCATCGGGAACAGGGCCGCGGAATTGCCGACATGGCCGAAGACAACCTGGCTCTGGATCGAAATCACGAAAGGCGGTGGGTTCATGCTATGCCGTCCAGTCTGTTGCGCCAGTCTTCCACTCGGCCGCTTGCTAGCCGCCGGACCGCGTATTTCCGCCAGCCCTCGGCCAGAACGTCGAGCGCTGCCATGCCCTTGAGCTCGTCAAGGTCCAGCCGATCAACATAGAGCGCGCGCCAGAGCCGGTGCAAGGTCCATTCCGGCGCAACGCGGTCTATGAGCGCGAGCCGGTCCCCCGTCGCGACGACGCCCTGTTCCAGCACACGGTAATACCAGCCGGTGCGGCCGGTCTGTTGCACGCGGCGGGCCATGTCGGACACATCAAAGCGACGGTTTAGCTTCCAGCACGGCTGCCGCCCCTGGGAGACCTGCACCAGCGCCGTGCCCAGCCGGAAGATGTCGCCGACGGCGACGGTATTCTCGGTCAGGCCGGATGCCGAGATATTCTCGCCGAACCCGCCGGGTGCGCCCAGCGCCGGCAGGCCGCCGAGCTCTTCGCGCCAGAGCGGGTAATGATCCAGCGGATAATGATGCACCGCCTTTTCGACGCCGCCATGAACCCGACGGTCGGCCTGTTCGTCGCCTTCGATCCCCTCGGGGCCGAGACGAAGCGGCCTGTCCGCCGGTGTCTTGAAAATGCCGCTCAGCGCTTCGCTTCCCGGCAATGGCCGGGCGCGGCCGGTCAGGAGGGTAACCGCGCTCATGCCGGCAAGCCCCGCAGCCATGCCCGCAGCATGGATTGGCCGGCGCGCTTCAGAGACGGGCCATGGGTTTCGGCCTCGCGGCGCAGGCCGGCCGGGTCGACCTCGGCCCCGGCAAGTTCCACGCTATGGCCGATGAGCCAGCGCTCGAAGGCGGGCAGTTCGCCGGCCTCAGGATGGAATTGCAGCCCCAGAATGGTTGGTCCCATGGCGAAGGCCTGGGTCGCGCAGGCCGCGGTGCTGGCGAGATTATCCGCACCATCCGGGATGTCGAAGGCTTCGCCGTGCCAGTGGAGAACGGACACATCGCTCAGATGGCGGAGCGGGCTGTGGATGCCAGCCTCCGTCAGCGTCAGGGTGGAAAAACCGATTTCCTTCCGCGGCATCGCGGCAACCCTTGCGCCGAGCGCCGCCGCCATGAGCTGTGCGCCAAGGCAGATGCCGAGTGTCGGCCGGCGGGCGGCAAGGCGCGGGACCAGCCAATCGCGCTCCGCCATCATGGTCGGATAGGCATCGCCATCATTCACCCCGATCGGACCGCCGAGCACCACCACGAGATCGGGGTTGAGCGGATCCGGCAGGGCATCGATGCCAGCTTCGGCATGGATGAGCCGGTAGCCGTCTTCCTCGATCACCGGGCCAAAGCTGCCAAGGTCCTCGAAGGTGAGATGGCGCAGGATGAGGGCTGACTTCGACATGCGGGCCTCTTGCGTTTTTTCATTTCTCTCCCGAAAAATCGGCCTATATAAAAGAGCCAGTTTTCGAAATTTGAATAGGCCGGTTGTGATGGCGCCCAAGCCGCTTGCCCTGGATATCGGAAAAGACGCGCCCGGGCCGCTGTTCCTGGCGATCGCCGGGGCGATCACCCGCGATATCGTGCGCGGCCGCCTGAAGCCGGGCGCGCGCCTGCCGGGTACGCGGGCACTGGCGCGCGAGATCGGCGTTCACCGCAACACGGTCGATGCCGCCTATCAGGAACTCACGACGCAGGGCTGGCTGTATGCCGAGCCGGCGCGGGGAACATTTGTCGCCGAGGACCTTCCCGACAGCATGGCGGAGCCGGTTTCGGTGTCCGTTCCCCCGCGACCTTCGGCCGTTCGTCCGGCGCTTGCCTTCAGCGATGGCGCGCCCGATCCCAATCTCGTGCCGGACAAGGCATTGGCGCGCGCCTTCCGCCGCGCCTTGCTGTCGCCGGCCTTTCGCACCGGCGCGGATTATGGCGATGCCCGCGGCACCTCGGTTCTGCGTCACGCGCTTTCCTCCTACCTCGCCCTGGATCGCGGCGTGGTGGCCGATCCGGCGCGGCTGCTGATCACGCGCGGCAGCCAGATGGCGCTTTTCCTGGCGGCAAAGGCGGTGGTGAAGCCCGGTCAGGCGATTGCCGTGGAAGACCCCGGCTATCCGTTGGCCTGGGAGGCCTTCAGGGCTGCGGGCGCTTTCGTGCGCGGCATTCCTGTCGATGCGGGCGGGCTGTCCGTGGCGGCCCTCGAGGCGGCGATTGAAAACGATCCGCGCATCGCTGCCGTCTATGTCACGCCGCATCATCAGTATCCGACCACGGCGACCATGGGCGCGGCGCGGCGGCTACAGTTACTGGATCTGGTCGAGCGCCATGGTATCACGCTGATCGAGGACGATTACGACCACGAGTACCGGTTCGAGGGGCGTCCGGTCCTGCCGCTTGCGGCCCGCGCTCCGGCAGGCCTGCCGCTGATCTATGTGGGGTCGCTCTCCAAACTGCTCTCGCCCGGCATTCGTCTCGGCTATGCGGTGGCCCCGGAGCCTCTGCTTTGCCGCATGGCGGCCGCGCGCGCGGCGATCGACCGGCAGGGCGATGCGCCGCTCGAGGCCGCGCTGGCGGATCTGATCCGCGACGGCGATCTCGGTCGTCACGCGCGCAAGGCGCGCCGCATTTATCGCGCCCGCCGCGATGTACTGGCAACGGCGCTGTCGGCGCATCTTGGCGGGCGGGTCGTCTTCGACAGCCCCGCCGGCGGGCTGGCCCTTTGGCTGCGGTGCGTGGACGTTTCAGCTGAAATCTGGATGGAGCGCGCCGGTGCGGCCGGGCTTGCGCTTCTGCCCGGAACCCGCTTCGCGCTGGAGCGCCCAGCGCCGCAAGCCTTTCGGCTCGGTTATGCGGCGCTGGACGAGGCTCAGATCGCCCGCGCAGTGGAAATCTTCGCGCGAAGCCTGCCCGGTTCCCCAGCCTGAAACGCAAGCCAGGCATGCCTCGGTGAGGAGGGATCGACAACGCGCTGCCACAGCCCGGCGATGATGAGGCATGTCGAATGAGCATCCCTCCAGATGGCATGAGAAGCGCTCATTTGTGTTCGCCTTCGTTTACTGGCCTTTTCGCTGACAGATCGAAACCAGTCAGGCAATGACAATGCTTCCACTCGTAACCCTTCGGGCGCTGGCGCTCCAGACACAATCCCATGGCGAAGCCTATGAAGCCCGGCTGGCGGCTGTGGCGGGCCCGCTCGGCGCGAAACATCTCGGCGCTCGCTGTGTCGAGATTTCTCCGGGCAAGAAGGCCTGGCCCTTTCATTGCCACCACGCAAATGACGAGCTCTTTGTCATTCTGGCGGGGGTCGGTGTGCTGCGATATGGCGAGGAAGAACATGGGGTGAGCGCTGGTGATGTCGTCGTTTGCCCCGCCGGCAGCGTTGAAACGGCGCATCAATTGCGGGCGGGAGGCTCCGAACCGCTTTGCTATTTGGCGATCAGTTCGATGAATGAGCCCGACGTCCTGGAATATCCCGATAGCGGCAAGGTGGCGGTTTTTGCTGGCTCCGCCCCGGGTGGGGAGAAAGCCGCCCGACGCCTGGAAATGACCGTGAGGAAAAATGCCGCAATCGGCTATTGGGAGGGGGAAGAATGAAGCTGCGACGAAACAAGGAACATGCGCTTGCCGCCAACCCTGCCTGCCGGGCGCTGACGCTTCTCGCCGCCGCTGCCCTGCTGCCTACATCAGCGCTCGCGATGGAGCTGACCAGTCCATCCTTTGATGACGGCGGCAGGATTCCTGACCGTCATGCATTGCGCGGACTGGGATGCCTTGGCCAGAACGTCTCGCCCGCCCTCGACTGGAGGGACGCGCCGGAGGCGACGAAGAGCTTTGCCGTGACCATGTTCGATCCCGATGCGCCGACCGGAAGCGGCTGGTGGCACTGGGTGCTGGTTAACATTCCCGCCGATGCGACCGGTCTGGCCGAAGGGGCGCGGCCGGGAACGGCGATCGCCACGCGGACGGATTTCGGCATGGCCGGATACGGCGGCCCCTGTCCGCCGGTCGGCGCTGAACCGCATCGCTACGTCATCACCGTCTACGCGCTCGACGTCGACAGTCTGCCGCTGGACAGCCTGTCCTCAGGCGCGATGGCAGGCTTCATGATCAATAGCCATTTTCTCGATAAGGCAAGCATCACGGGGTATTTCGGGCGCTGAAGCATGGCTAAGTCGCCGCAAGGAAGGCGGCTCCGTCGCGCTCGTCCGGTTCGGTTAAGGGCTGGGCAAGGGCTGAGCTGCCTTTGCGGCCTCTGCCAGCATCCAGGTCCTGACATTCCTGATGCGGCGGTCGCGCTCAAGGGCCGGCGGATAGCAGAGGTAATAGCCGGCGTTCACCGGAACCTGGTGCGGCATGATCGGGCAGAGCCTCTCGGCGGCTATGTCGCAGGCGGCAATTTCGATGCCCGCGAAGGTTATTCCCGCGCCGTCAATCGCGGCCTTGAGGCCTAGACCCGAAGAGTCGACGATTGTGATTGCTGCAGGTCGGGTCGGGCCGCCCGGCAGCGTCTCGTTCCACCGCTCGAAGTCCTTGCGCCGGTGCTGGGACAGAAACAGGTTGGTCTGCGAGATGGCCTTGCGAATATCGATTTCGTCATGCGTTTGCCAGTCGGCGGGGCGGCCCAGCAGCGTGACGTTTTCATCGAACAGGCGCTCGGAGAGAACCCCAGCCCATTGCCCGGAACCATGGCGCACCGAGGCATCCGCGACGCCGGCGCCGAGATCGACGGCGGTCTGGGTCGTAGAGATCAAAAGTTCGAAACCAGATCGCGCAAATGGATAGGACGCCATCCGAGGCGACAGCCAATGAACCGCGAATGTCGGCAGCATGGAAAGGCGCAAGGGACCGAGCTTACGCTCCTGCTTCACCGCCCCGACGGCCTGGATGATCCGCGTGAAGCCGACGGTGAGATCCGGAGACAGTTGCCGTCCGGTCTCCGTCAGCTCCAGGCGCGGTCCGACGCGGCGCATCAGTTCCACCCCGAGCAGATCCTCGAGGATCCTGAGTTGATGACTGACGGCGGAGGGCGTCACGCCGATTTCCTCGGCCGCATCCTTGATCGACATGTGACGCGCGGCTACTTCGAAAGCGCGCAGGGCGTTCAGTGGCACGGATAATCGCAGTGTTTCGGTCATGGCGCGCTCGCTCTCGTATTTCCCGTCACCGCCAGATTCCGCCGTATTTCAAAGCGTCCTCCATGTCGTTGTTCTTCAGAGCAAAACATTTATCGCGATTGCCGATAGTATTTGATGTTACCCTTTGTGCAAAATGCAAAAGCGTAACGTGATAGCCATTCCACTCGGCCGGTCACCGTTTGCAGGAGACTGGCAGTTAGAGCATCGGGCGAAAGATTCGTTCCAGTCTCTTTGAACAGGCGACCTACACACCCGCCTGCGGTGCCACAGCCGCTGCCGATCTGCAACGATCCCTGAAATTCCCAGAGCAGGGCAGCGGGCCGTTTCTGTTCGCCTTTGGCAGGCGGGGGATGAGAGACGGCCTGATGGGTCTTTTTCTGGCAGGTTGCGCAAGAGGGTTGCCCCGGCTCGGTCGGCGCGCCGCAAAGCCGGAAATCCGGCGACCTGGGGTCGCCAATCGGCCATCGGCATGACCCCGCTTCCAATTCAAGTCAGGTGAGGCATCGCGCCATCGGGGCGGCACGTTCGGCTTCCTTCGGGTTATGTGCGTGCGATGCCGGGAGCTTTGCCGCCATCAGTTGAACCGCGGCGATTCCTGTGGGAATGGCGGTTGCCTTTTTGAGGCTGTCATCGACGGGACATTCATTCCACCGTCAAGAAAGCCAGATACGGTCCCCTCGTAATGGTATTAAATCACGAGGGACAACCATGACCAAGGTACCGCCAATCAAGATGCCCGCCGACGCGTGGGACGAACTCAACTTTCCCCGGCCCGAAGAAAACGATTTCGACCGCGTTGTCGAACGCGCGATCTCGCGGCGCGGTTTTCTCGGCGGCGTCGTCGCTTTCGGCTCGGGCGCCGTTGCCATGAGCGCCGGCCTGTTGCCGAGCGGCACGGCTGAAGCGGCAGCGCCGCAATCGCGTTTTCCGTTCACGCCGATCGCGGCCCAGACCGATTACGCCTTCCATGTGCCGGAGAACTACAATGCCAGGGTCCTGGTGAGCTGGGGCGATCCGCTTTATGACGGCGTTGCCGAATTCAACCACGAGACCGGCGGCTCGGTCGAGGAATCCGACAAGGTCTTCGGTGAAAACACCGATGGCATGGAAACCTTCGAGATCGGGGGGCACCAGATTCTCGCGGTCAACAACGAATATGTGAACAGCGACATCAACCTGCCGCATACCGAAGACGGCGTGCCGCAGAGCGCGGCCGATGTGCTGAAGCTGCAGAACCTGCAGGGCGTGACCGTTGTCGAGATCAAGGAAGGCGCTGACGGCTGGTCCGTGGTGCGCTCCAGCCCGTTCAACCGTCGCCTGCACCACAATGCGCCGATGGCGATTTCGGGTCCGGCCGCCGGTCACCCGCTGCTGCAGACCGAAGCGGACCCGGACGGCCGCGCCGTGCTCGGCACGATGGGCAATTGCGGCGCCGGCAAGACGCCCTGGGGCACCTATCTGACCTGTGAGGAAAACTTCAACGGCTATTTCGGCGCCACCGAAGAGACGAGCTACAGCGATGAGGTCGCCGCCGGCTACAAGCGCTATGGCATGGCCGCCGAAAGCCAGTATGGCTACGAAAAGTTCGATCCACGCTTCGACACCTCGAAGAACCCCAACGAGCCGCACCGCTTCGGCTGGGTGGTCGAGATCGACCCGACCGATCCTGACAGCACGCCGGCCAAGCGCACCGGGCTCGGCCGCTTCAAGCATGAAAACGCCGAAGTGACGCTCGCCCCGGATGGCCGCGTCGTGGTCTATCTCGGCGATGACGAGCGCGGCGAATTCCTGTACCGCTTCGTCTCGACCAATCCCTATGTCGCCGGCGGCGATACCGATGGCCTGCTCGACGACGGCACGCTCTATGTCGCCAAATTCAACGACGACCAGACCGGCGAATGGCTGGCGCTGACGCCGGAAACCACCGGTATGGACGAAGCCGACATCCTGATCTTCGCCCGCATGGCCGGGTCAAAGGTTGGCGCCACGACGATGGACCGCCCCGAATGGGTTGCCGTCAATCCTTATGCCGTCGAAGCCTATTGCTGTCTCACCAACAACAAGAACCGCGGCGTCAAGGCCAATGCCGGCGGTGACGCCACCCCTGTCGGCGGGCCCAACCCGCGCGAGGCCAATGAATACGGCCAGATCGTGCGCTGGTACCCCGATGGCGACGACCACGCTTCCGACACGTTCCGCTGGGACCTGTTCGTCATGGCCGGCAATCCGGAGGTCCATTCGGACGCCTATGCCGGTTCGTCCAACATCAACAGCGGCAACCTGTTCAACTCGCCCGACGGCATGGCCTTCGATTCGAGCGGTCTCGTCTGGATCCAGACCGATGGCGAGGACAGCAATGAGGGCGATTTCGCCGGCATGGGCAACAACCAGCAGCTCGCAGGCGATCCGGCAACGGGCGAGATCGTCCGCTTCCTGACAGGCCCGCGCGGCGGCGAAATCACCGGCCTGTGCTGGTCCGCCGACCGGCGCACCATGTTCGTCGGCGTCCAGCATCCGGGCGGCTCCTGGCCGGCGGAAGAGGGCCTGCCGCGCTCGTCGATCATGGCGATCAAGCGCGACGACAACGGCCTCGTCGGCTGACGACCCGGCTGGCAGATAGCGATGCGGCATGGCGTTCAGGACGCCATGCCGCTGATTATCCATCGGTCCCGGAGTGCTTCAAGGCTGCATTGGCGCGGTCCTCGCCCGCCTCGACCTGAAGCGCGGCAAACCGCTGCTCGAAATCCTGCGCCAGGTCTTCCACCGAGATCTCCGAGAATTGCAGCAGCAATTTGCGTTCGGCCTCCTTCATCGCAAGGTCGAGCCGGGCGTCGACGGCCTTTTCCACCAGACAGTCGGCGGGTTCCGCGCCGGGGCCGATGTTGAAGAGCGGTGGGCTGCCGATCGCTTCGTAGACATCAAGCAGCGATATCGCGCTCAAGGGGCGGGCCAGTTGCCAGCCGCCGCCATGGCCCTTTTCCGAGATCAGGATCGCCTTGTCCCTGAGGCCGGCCATCATCCGCCGGACCACGACAGGGTTCGTCGAAATCATCCCGGCGATCTGATCCGACGTCGCGCGCTCCACATGCCGGTCGAGATGGATCAGCACATGCAGCATACGGGACAGGCGAAGATCGCGCGGCATGACATGGCTCCTTGTTTCCAGCTGACTCTGTCTAGCAGCGATCACGCAACAATGAAAGTTTCATGTCTTGCCTCCTTATGTGATTTCATGTAACTCATAAAAATACATTAAATCATAAACACAGGATCAGGCTATGGATCATGATGTCCTCATTATCGGCGGCAGCTTTGCCGGCCTGTCCGCGGCCATGCAGTTGGCGCGGGCGCGAAAGGCGGTGCTGGTGCTGGATACCGGCATGCCCAGAAACCGCTTTGCTGAAGCATCACACGGGTTTCCGGGACAGGACGGGCAAAGCCCGGCCGATATCACGACACGGTTGCGCGAAGAGCTGAGTGCCTATCCGACTGTTCGCTTTCACGATGAAGCAGCCGTTTCAGCAAGGCGTGAAGGCAATGGTTTCCGTGTTTCTCTGGCCGACGGCAGCAACGTCACCGCGCGGCGGATCGTCCTTGCCTATGGCGTGCGCGACAGCCTGCCGGATCTGCCCGGCCTTGCCGAGCGCTGGGGCGCGAGCGTGCTGCATTGCCCCTATTGCCATGGCTATGAACTCGACCGGCAGCCCGTCGGTGTGCTGGCGCGCGGCGAGATAGCCCTGCATCAGGCGATGCTGCTGCCCGACTGGGGCCCGACGACGCTGTTTACGCAAGGCTTGCTGCAGCTCTCGCCGGATCAGGTGCAAGCGCTGAAGAGCCGCGATGTGCGGATCGAGGATACGCCCGTGGCGGAGCTGATCGGGTCCGGTTCGACGCTTGAAGCGGTGCGGCTTGAAGACGGCCGCATGGTCGCGCTTGCGGGTCTGTTTCTCGCGCCTGTTACCGCACCTTCCAGCGATATCGCGGCACAGCTGGGCTGCGAAATGCGGGAGGGGCCGACCGGGCCCTATGTTGCCGTCGACCAGATGCAGGCGACGACGGTTGCCGGCGTCTTTGCTGCCGGCGATCTCGCAAGCCCGATGCCGAACGCAACGCTGGCGGCAGCGGCCGGGGTCATGGCCGGAGGCGCTGCCCATCGCACGCTGATCTTCGATCCCGATCTCGCCGAAACGGCCTGAAGGAGACCAAAGATGCAGACCGAAACCATCTGGAACGATATATATGCCAAGGGCCCGCAGACCTCGTCGGGCAAGCCCGGTTTGGCCCTGTCCCAGTTCGCGGGACCGCTTCGCCCCGGCACGGCGCTGGAACTTGGTTGCGCCAGGGGCGACGATGCCGTCTGGCTGGCCCGGCAGGGTTGGGACGTTACGGCAATCGACGTCTCTTCCGTGGCGCTCGACATCGCCGCCCGAAACGCTGAAGCCGCCGGCGTTGTGGACCGCATCAGGTTCGAGGCGCGCGATCTCGCCCTGTCCTTTCCGGAAGGGCGCTTCGATCTGGTTACCGCCAGCTTCCTGCATTCGCCGCAGGACTGGCCGCGTGGCGAAGTGCTGGCCCGGGCCGCCGCGGCAGTGGCCCCGGGCGGTCATCTTCTGATCGTCGAGCATGCCTCGCGGGCGCCCTGGTCCTGGTCGCCTGAAAACACCCGCTTTCCCACCGCCGAAGATACGCTCGCCTCGATGCAGCTCGACCC